>Ga0307509_10003750_pt1 | contig 22620 bp, 30 predicted proteins | sample 10_EM_MG_FD_202245 | JGI IMG/M metagenome (GOLD analysis project Ga0307509, IMG submission 202245) | Populus trichocarpa ectomycorrhiza microbial communities from riparian zone in the Pacific Northwest, United States - 10_EM | ecosystem: Host-associated > Plants > Roots > Unclassified | place... | reverse complement strand
GACAATTTGTGGTGGAACTGATGTGATCAATTGCACTGGTTAGGGTTGTAATTTCTGACCTTAAACAGAAGAAATAGAGGGAGAATAAAACACCAGTTAAGGTTGTGTAGGGTTGTAAATAACGACTATATATTTTCATTTCGCAACCCCTGAAAAGTTGAATTTCTGATGTTTACAGTGAAAAAAGGGTTGCTTTTTTAAACTTAAAAGATATGAATTTCCTTCAAAAAAACACCACTTATCATTAATTTTTCAGACAAATATAATTGTAAAATATGTTTTATTTTGAAATAATTTGCAAACTTATATAATAGTATTTCTACTGTAAATAGGCGGTGTCAGAAATAGCATCAAAACAGAGACAAATGAAGAAATGGGAAGAACATAACGCAGAGAGGTATGCCCCCTCCATGTCGTGTCAATCCCTGGGCGGAATACCTGTTGGAGGTGGCAGGGCAGGGGGAGGCAGTCACAACCCTGAAACAAGCATTCATTGCTCATTTCAGGGTCAGGGTGGTAGCAGCAGCCAGGAGACAGTCAGAACCCTGAAATTGAGCACAATGTGCTCAATTTCGGGGTTCTGAGGTCACAGCGGCAGGGGTAGGGCAGTTGGGGTGACATGGTGGCCTAAGAACAGTCAGAACCCCGAAATTGAACATGAACATGCTCAATTCCGGGGTTGTGAGGTGGCGCGGCAGGAAGAGGGCCCCCGTCTGTGCTTGTTTTGGGGGTGGTGGCGGCAGGCAGGTGGGCAAAACCCCAAAAACGAGCAGTCGTGCTTGCTTTCAGGGCTGGGGGGGTGCTGGTGGTGGAGACAGAACGATTGTTTTCGGGGTTGGGGCTGTTAGTTTAGGTCAGTAGAAAAAGAGAGAAAAAAATTTTAGGGCGCACCTTGTGCATCTGCCCTCTAGCTGTCTGTGGCATCCCCTCCAGAAGGAAGACAACCCCTCCATCTCATGTTTCGAGTGAGGGAGGGGTTGGTGGGTGGGCTGGAAGGGAGATGGCCCCTCTGTCTTGCATTTTGAGTGAGGAAGGGGCTGGTGGGTGGGCTGGAAGGGAGATGGCCCCTCCATCCCGTGTTTCAAGCAAGGGAAGGGCTGGTGGGTGGGTTGGAAGGAAGATGGCCCCTCCGTCAATGCATGATGTCACTGTCACGTCATGTGTCACACATCACAATAGATGTGGTTTGCAATATTCAACAACTTGGCTGGAACATTCATTTTGAATGTTATCTATGAACCCATTCTTGAAGCACAGACATTTTAAAAGGCCCACTAATTTATATGAGTGGTACAATTCAGACAAAGCAACAACTTTTTGAAGTAGTTCTTGAAAATTCCAAACCTATGTCCCTACCTCTGAACCTATCAGAAAGGAATGATAGTCTAGGAGCCATTCAATAATGGGTTTATAAAGATCTAATAAGCATTGATCTTTTTTGAACCCACTTGTAGTGGCTACCCTCATGTATCACACTGGCCAGTAAGAAGGTGATCCAGACAGCTTATTTAAATAAATAATAAATAAATAAAAATTCCAATTTGGTAGCCCTGTGTTAGGGCTTTCCATATCTGGCAAAATCATTATTTTGAGGCCAGAAAATCAAAGTTTTAAGATTTCAGCATGTAAAAATAGGTGAACAAAAAGTCATATCTTGTTCTATTTTTAACTCCAATCACTGCCAAAACAAGCCCCACACATCCCTTGATAGCTTGTGCAGCCATTGTCAGTTGGCCACCAGTCCATAAGCTGTCTGAATGCATTATGATCATCTGTTTACTGCTGTAAAGTACGTGCCGAGGTCTGTGGAAGTGGATACTGAGCTGCGGAAGGGTTTGGGAATGGTTTGGAAAGGAGACGGGAATGGGAGTTCGGAGTAGGCTAAATGGGAGAAAGGACTTAGTACCAAGCTATTGAACTTGGTCCACAAATATCACAGTCCTAACTGGGAACAGGAGTTAAGCGCAGGAGAACTTAACAGACAGGAAAAAGAAGCGAGAGAAGTTACTTGATATTCTGACTGCTGTCCCACTTCATGGCACGGCAGTATTTAACTATGCTAATACATATACAATAGAGCCGTGTACAATAGAAGGTGTGGGATAATGAAGCAGGTGTAAACAGTGACATAATGGGGTATGTAACGACAATGGGAAAAGAAGGGACAATAATGTAATGGAAACTGAAGAAGTGTACTAAGAGTTTGGCCTGCTCTGCAGGCCATGTGTACCACAGGCCGCAGGGATGATGTAACGGTACATTACAGTACCTCCCTCTTAAGGCTGAACCCCCGAGGCCAAATTGTACAATCTGACCTGTCCTGGAGGTATAAGTAGTGCAGCAAGACAAGACTAGTTCCCCAGAAAAACACTATGTCCTCTAACCAGAACAAATCACCTGCAAAATGTGTGGCCCGGCTTACGGCAGAGTTGCAGGCAGAGGAGCAAGCTGCGATGGCGGTACTTCCACTTGTCTTCCACTTGCTTCCACTGTCTTCCACTTGCTTCTGACGCTTCCACCAACTTCCACATGCTTCCACTCTGCATCTCGGAGCAATGGCCCAAAATTCCCACAGTCCGCTTCAGCCCAAAAGGCATGTCATTGTCCCATTGTGCTTTAGCACATTATTCCTTGTTTATCATTGTCTTCATTGTCTTTTTTGTCCTATCCTTGTCCTATTGTAGTAGCTTACTATTGTTTGTCTACTATATATAGTCCCCTGTAGTAGATAGGATTCCTTAGCCATAATATCAAGTATTCTTCCTGTTCTTGCTTTTCCTTTTAGTCTTGTTCCTGATCCTTATTGAGGTCTTCCAACCTCTTTCGAGAACTTCTGAAAATTGTGGTTATTTATAGCTACACTTTATCTACTTCTTGCTCTTCCCCATGAATCCCTCCACTGCTGGAATGACCCACTCCATGAGGAGGTCTTGTCTCTGCCCCACCTTTTCCGAGCGGAATCAGTTGGAACCACTCGGATTCCAATCAGAAATTCTGTGCACAGTCCCACTTGAATTTGTCCAATTCATCCAACTGGATTCCAATCGGAATTTCAGGTCAGTTCTGATCGGACCACTTGGAACCGAGTCTGACCAATTTCCAATCAGAACCAACCAGTTCCGACTGGTTCTGATTGGAAAAACAGCCAGAACAGTGATAAATCATTAATATTAATAGATCATCTCACATAAAGCCCACCAAAGGGATTAGTAATCCAAAATAATTATAAATCAACTGCACAGACATATTTAATTAAGTGGGTACAGCTGCTGGGGTCACCAGTAGTGTTTTGCATTTTGTTTGACTTGCCAGGTGAGTCACGTGAGCTCCTTGGCGCGTCAACAAGTGTTAACTTCCATTTTCAGCAGTTCCTCTCTTCCACCACCCTCACAACACGGCACGCGGCGACTGAGGCAACCACAATATGCCCCCAATACCAGAACATATGAGGGAATGCAGAGGGGTACAGAAAGGGGAAAAGGGCGGGTGTACACAGTACACCCGCTATTTATTTCGTTTTTTTTCCATGTAACTAATATTCTTGCCAGCACAACCCTTCCCCCACCCGCTGAACATAAAAAATGCGCCATAAAGGGTGTGTTCTTCGTGTTCAGTGGGTCCTATGGCCTCACCCACCAGAACACGAAAAACGCGATGTATGGTCGCGTTTTTTGTGTTTGCGTCTTTCCAATCTGCCAAATGTGTCCCATCTGCTGCCACCAGCCTCCCCTAGCTCATCCAACCCATCCCCCACCCACCAAGTCTAACCCCTTCATCCCAAACACTAGAACATGCCCTTGTGGACACATTCTAGTGTTTCCCTCCCCCTCCCTTGTCCCAGACACCAGAACGCGACCACCAGGTCTTGTGGTCGCATTCTGGTGTCCGAGCATCATTTTCTACCACTCTGACATAAAGAATGTGACCCTGTGGCCATGTTCTTCGTGACTGGAGTGTCCCTACACCTTCTACTGCCCAGACATGAAGAACATGACCACAGGGTCGCGTTCTTTGTGTCTGGGATATTGCTGACACCCCAGATATGAAAATGTGACCCTACGGTCGCATTCTTCATGTCTCAGGTGTCCCTCCACCTTTCCCTCCACTCTCTACCACCCAAACACGAAGAACGTGACCACTGGGTCATGTCCTTTGTGTCTGGGATATTCCCCCTTGATCCAGACACAGAGAATGCAATCCAGTGTTGCATTTTCTGTGTCTGGATTGTCTCCATTTAACTCAGACACGAAAATGCATCACATTTTCGTGTCTATCCCCCCCTACTTCTATATTCTATATATTAGATATTTTGTACTATTAGTAAAATACAAATAATGAGTTTTTTTTTTTTTTAAATTAATTATACTGTAAGATTCTGCTCGGAACCGATCGGATTCTGAGTGGAAATTGGAAATTAATTCTAGTCTAAGATTCTGCTTGGATTCCAAGTGGATTCCAAGCAGAAATTGGGTGTCCGCTCAGAATCTGAGTGGTACTGAGTCCATCTCCCAATTTCCACAACATCCTTTTAGGACTCCAGTCTTTGCTGGACTTCCTAGGAGAAAGAATTCTTGCCCTCAAGTCCACCAATCAGGCTTGCATCAGCACTGTCTCTATAACACCAAAGGCAAGGCACACACTCAGGCCGCCTCTGCCCCTTCGAATGCCAAGCCAGCCAAGAAGGAACATTCTACCAAGAAGGCCTCTATACCTTCTGAAGGCCTCTCCCTCCATCTTGCACAAACCTTCCCTTAGGAGGGAAAGCCCAACTATCACCTCATGACCATAGCCATTCCAGATGCAACTGCAGCCAACATTATTGGGCAAGAGGGCAAGGGGCTTAAACAGCTCCATGACATTTCTGGTGCTTGGGTCTCAGCTTACACATTGAAGTTGGGCCCACACAATGAGCACCACATTTCTATTTATAACACTGACAAGCAAATCAGTGATGCCCTAGTGGTGTTGGGCAAGCGCCTCATGCGAAAGTGTGTCCATGGTCCTACAATAAAGAAAATGGTGCCCAGACCCTCTGCAGACTGGGTGGACCCTGTGCCCCCTCATGTGGTCTCAAAACTCCAGGCTGGGCCCTTGGCCCCTTTCTCAGGCCAATGGCCTTCATCACACATACCTGCCCTCAGCCCCCTGGGCCTTCTGCTGAAAAGTGGAACCCCTTGGCAAGCACTCCAGCCTTTGGCTCCAGATCCTTCACATCTACCACATTCTTTCAAGGAGTTCACCTGCATCCACCATCCCCTATATATCTAAACTCTGACCTTGCAAGGCCTGTACTAAGCCTCTTCCTTTAACCCTGTTAAAAATCTCTGCAGTGGTGGGAGTGGTGGGCGGAGAAGAGAAATTGATATTTTCCATATTTGGTAAGTTGTATTTCTGTATTGTGTTGTTTTCTGGGAATAACCTGAAACCTGTGGTTGGTGGAGGCAGTGGGTGGGAGAAGAGAAATTGTTGTTTTCTATATTTGGTGTGTTGTATTTCTGTATTGTGTTATTTATTTTCTGAATTTTCTGTTGTGTTGTATTTCTCTCTGATTTGGTATAATGCCCAGTCTGAGTGCTGGGTATCTGGGCCATTATCAGCCACTATGGGTTGACAGGTGGATTCTTTTGTTTTGGTTTATATTATTTGCAGTTGTTCTCTTGTGTCTGGTATTTTATTCTGTGTTTTTTTTTAAATTGACACTCAGAGGAGTTCATATGAAATCTGACTGGAAGTACTAATAGGCAAAGTGGTGCTCATAAAGTGGCCAAAATTGATAAGCATGCTGAATGTACTGTTTGCATAGTTAAAGAATGATGGAATAGAATTTAGCAAATAACTTTACATATATATATATCTATGCTCAATCATATGAAAGCAGGTTTTTATGAAGCACCCTGGTATGATCAGAAGATGAGTGTAATCCAATCATGCAAGGAAGACCTCATACCACACAACCAGCCAGTCCACAAGTGGGATGTCGTTGTCACTGAGCCACGCTCACATGCCCATTTCTTGGCCATGCTTGGTAACCAGAAGATTACCCCTCCACTTGGGTAGATCCTTATCATCAAGCATCTTGATCATTGCATTTCTGTGCAGTCAATCAGCCTATGCATATGTGAGATATTACAGTCTTGGAAGATTTCAGAGATGGTATCTGGTTAGAAAAGAAGATGGTGTAGAGGTTCAAGTAATAGCAGCTGAATGTTCTTCAGCATCTATCTGCATCATCAATAGACCATTCTGAGCTCGGCTCAGTCCAGATCAGATTGTTGATTTCATCAAGAGTCTCTGGATGAGAGTGGTTGCTTATGCCACTCACAAAGACAATCCAAGGTCAGCTGTTGTGCATTCTATAGAAAAGGCCATGAATGAGCATCTCCAGTAGTTTCTGATATATTTGAGCAGACTGAAATATGCAAAAGCTTTTGGCCAGGGTTTGATGGTCATTTGGTGTCACTTGCAGGCAGTCAATAGAATCAGACAAAGGTATGAGATCCTTCATTCTTACTGGTCTGGCCGTATTTATAGGCAGAGGGGCAGAGAGGCACACCAATGGCATCTCTTTGCTATAAAGTTATTAAGACTATTGTAAAAGATCTTGCATTCTCTGATATTGTCAAACTCTTCCACATTTGCTGCAATCTCTGTGTGATCTGCAAGTTCATCATCCAGTATTGCGTCTGGCTCAGCCTTGCAGATATTGTGGATAAAAAGTATGTGAAGATAATTTACAATATCATAGATTGTCTCTATGTTGTTTCTCTCTGGCACATTTCCTTTGAAAGTCCTCAATTCTGGACAATTTGCTACAGCTGCAACACTTCTGGTGGTGGTGCATATCACTACTGGTTTGTGCAAAAGATCCACAAATCAGAGCAGGCCTCTATTGCCAGATACCTGATTCTGAGAAACTTGTCTACCAGTTTTGACCACTTTCTGATGAGATTTTTATTTTTGCTTGTATGTAAAGGACTGGTAGTAAAGGACTTTCTTAGCCCAATCAGACAGAGAATGTCTATTTCAACCAGATTCATGTCATCAAAATCTTTATATCAGCATCATTTCCTTTTGAGCATTCCCTCATCAGATGATCCATATAGAAGAATCCTGTGTTAAACAATGGCTTTGTAAAGTTTTCTTCCTTTTTTCAGACTTTTCTAATCCAACATTCCATTCAAACATGTTGTTTTCTCTTCCTCACTCTCATTTGAAACATTGTATAGATTATACTATCTACTACAACACTTCTATAGAATTTTTTAAACAGAAAGAGCTATTATATATTCTACTATCTACACACACATTCATTTACATTTATTGCTTAATTTTCTAATTTTCTAATAAAAGATTGATTTAAAAAATTCAAGCTAAAATCTATATTGAGACTTGATATATATTTTTCATTATTCAAAATTCAAATCTATTATTTCTAGTAAACAGGTCAAAGAGAGATATATGACTATCTATTAGTTCATTTTAGTTATCAAGTCTAAGTAATTAATAACAAATAGATATTAATTTTATGATATCTACTCCCAAAAATATTGTTTCCTTTACTAGACAAATGACTAAAGTTATATATATATATATATTATATGATTTGTCTGGTTCCAGTACACTAGTCAAATAATACATTGTTAAAGGAGTGATAAATTACTGCAAAAATTCTACCAGTATATGCAGGGCTATATCACCCTCAATAATATCCACTCCTAAAAGAAATATCTCCTTTATTAGATGAACAGCTAAAGAGATATACACATATTTTATATGACTCATCTGGTTTCTGTACACTAGTTAAATGAAACATTTTCAAAAGAATGATAAAGAGTGGTAAATTATTTCAAAAGAAATTTTTGGTCAATATATTAGAACCCACTGCTACTTTCAATTTCTAGCAATTTATAAAAATAATTAGAATTAAGTCAATAAATTGTTTATATAAGATAGAACTCTACAAGCCAAGAGTCTTCAAGTTGAAGATATCGGCATCGTCCATTCTGAAAGGTCCTGTGTATTTTCTGAGATTTACTAGAAGTTCCAATCTCAAGATTAAACATTAATGTAGCGAATCCCGTTCTCCCACAAACAAAAACTTCAAGGCAACCTCTTTGAAGAATACAGAGCAGCGTGCATACGCTTGTGCTGCTTGAAAGTATCACTTCATCATAAAGTTGTTGGCTTGCGCAGTCAAGACTTTGTCACACTGTGGGGCAGTCTGAGCAAATAAAATTAGACAAGATCTGGTTCAAGTGATTTTCCCCATACCTTAGCATAACATCAAACTGTGGCCTAACTTTGAACATACTCAATTTGGGTGTTAGCACATGCACTTTGTGAGGTGCTCACATGATGCTTGAAACTTTAAAGTGTCGTTGTGAATATGCCTTCTCTAAATTCTCTTTTCAAGATGGTTGCTGTAATGCAGCTGCAAGGTGTGCCTACTTATCATTAATATCTCTTTTTTTGCTTGGCTTGAGTAATAGGCCACTGAGGCCTCAGGGACTAGTGGATCTGGCTGTTTAGAAATCCTTGGACACTTGAATACACTGAGCAAGACAGGTCCAAAGGTGCTGAGGATGCTTTATTCATTTTCTTTCTGTCTTTCTATCTCCTAAATTTACACCATCTCTCAAATTCTTGCTTTTGTTACCAGATGCTTGAAGTGGTTGCTTGAATTCGATGTTGAGCCTCATTTGAAGGAAAGTATAGTGCAGGAAGGCCGAGAAACCCTAATCAATGAGCTATTCTCCCTCCCACCTCTGTCAACCCCTGTGGGTAGTTCTACAGCCAGCTCTGGATCACCACCAACTTCAACACCGATTATAAAAACTGTTGAACTTCGAGCAGAAATCTCACACATTACCCAGGCCAGATTAAGCGATGTTGAATGCGTCAAGGTCGAAATAATTGTGCAAAGCAGCAGTGCAATGTTAAACAAAAGGAAAGGGATGGCCCATCCATTTGAGAGAATACCAAAGAAAAATATGCTTCCAGCTGTACTCTGGTTTTCGCATCTACACCTGAGCCAAAGACAATGGAAAACACCTGTGAATTTCAGGTTCTTGCCGGAAAGAGGCGGGTGGGGAGATCCCCACTGATCTCCGTGAGTTCCTTGCCATTTGCCACAGTGACAGGCATCCCTAACGCATATCTCAATGACGCGACATGACTCAACACTTTCAGCTGGGGATAATGTGCCCAGAATATTCCACCTTTGCATTGCAGCCACCCAACCATCAACTGCATCGCAGGGACTTATCAGAGGCACCAATTTCGACTCATGGGGCAGCTGTAAAGTATGTGCCAAGGTACCGTGGGAAAGCGGGCCAAAGGAATACATCGGAGCGTTCTTGGGAGTTGGGTACATGTGGGACAGAGGGCTTGGCTTCAGCCTGAAGGCTGCACCCTCATGGGATGCCAGTGCCCTATTTTGGAGGACAAGGCTGGGCCAAGGCAGGACACGCGAGAAATAGGACTAAAGAGGAAATGAGTTGCTGGGTAGAATACTTGATATTATGGCTAAGGAGTCCTATCTACTACAGGGGACTATATATAGTAATAGACAAACAATAGTAAGCTACTACAATATAACAAGAATAGGACAATAAAGACAATGATAAACAAGGAATAATGTGCTGAGGCACAATGGGACAATGACATGTCTTTTGGGCTGAAGCAGACCGTGGTAATTTTGGGCCATTCTTTTGAGGCACGGAGCGGAAGCATGCGGAAGTCATTGGAAGATGCAGAAGCAAGTGGGAAGCAGTGGAAGACAGTGGAAGACAAGTGAGAGGTCTGGAAGACATGCAGAAGCAAGTGGAAGATTGGAAAGGGGCCAGAAGGGGTCAGGAAGGGCAGGAAGAGGTTGGGAAGACTGTGGGAGAGGGTGGAAGAGGCAGGAGGACTTGGGAAAGTAATGGTACATTACAGCAGCCCTTAATCCCCATCTTCCTCACATATCTCCACTCCCATGCCTCACTGCTTGTCCCTCACCCATTCCCGGAAGTTGTATGTATTTTCCTCCAGACAACTTTAGATCTACTAATTAAATTGCTGTAGCTTTGCCCCTGTTGAGCATTTATGACGAATTTCCACCACTGCCGCGTTCTACTCACCAATGACAAATGACAAATGCTCTGGGTCCACAATTGCAACTTTAGTAAAGGGAGTTAGATGCTCAGTTACGTAGGGTTACAAGCACTCCAAGCAAATTGTTGCACCCACGCAAACGCTCAGCAACTGCACTGTGATGGACGCATCACACAATTGATTTGGGGCACTGCCAAACTTACTATTTTTCTTGTGGTTCTACTACATTTTAAATCCATTGCTCACATTTTTGTTTCAAGAATTACTCTAATATGAGCATTCAATTTTGTGTTCAGTAATACGTCAAACTTTTCATTTCAGTATTGTTCTGGATCAGAGCTAAAGTTTGATATAAAGTCAACATTTTGAAATCCATTTAGAAATCATATTATTGTATCCATTTATTTGAATATACCTGTTACAAGAAAATATCATATGCAGTCATTCCTGCACCGTTGCCAAATCCCACATTTGGTAGATATTTTCTGCCTTTCCAATTTTGAAATTAATTGAATTATTTTGCCATTATGCAAATTTTCGCAAGACATATGCCTTTATTACTATTTAATGTCAATAGTAAGTGTTGAATTTTTGTCAAGTGTAAATGTGTCCCCTAAAGTTTGTCTACCAGAATAGAATTCAAAACTGCTCTTTAATAGTCAGGCCACAGTAGTGAGTGGACTCCACTGGAGTCTGAAATGAAAAATGCCTTTTTTGGCATAAACATTCCAATTCCCCCTAACCTTAACCCTAATCTGCTACTCCCAACCTCTGAACATGAAAAATGCACCATTTCGGGTGCATTTTTCGTGTTCAGCACCTACTCCATCCCCTCCTCTGCTTTCAAACACTGAAAATGTGCCCGTTTTGGCATGTTTTCAGTGTTTAACCTCCACCCCCCTTTCCTTGTATTACATCTCCCTCCCTTTCCTCTTCACCCCTTCCTTGCCCTTTCCCATCCTTTCTTTCTCATTTTTTTTCCTTTTAGGTACTTTCTATTTAGGTAATTACCATTTTAGATACTTTTCTTTTAAGTAAATTACTAAATTTGGTATATATGTGTATATATTAAATAAATAATTTTACTTTAGAAATTATAAAGTTCAGTGGACTTTGATGGAGTCCACTGGACTCTGATAGAATCCATGGGGGTGAGGAAATTACTGGGTGATGACATCTGCATGAAATGAGCAACAAAAACATGTGGAATGAAGGGTATATAATTTACAGAGCAATCCCCATGAAATGAATATAGCAAAGAAGGCCGAAAAGATATAGAACACCCTGCGAGTGAGCAGAGCACAAAAGATCCATGTTTGACTCAGGTAGTTGATAATCACATATGAGTCATGCACATTGACAATATCACACCTTATCATAGCCATATCAGTGTATCATTCTCACAAAATCTACTGCTCAGCACTTTTCACCTACAATGCTACAATATACTCTCTACTACATAATGCTGGAGGACAAGAACTGGCATATCAAGGCTCCACCAAACATCTCTATGAATGATGCTCTTCACTTGATTGGCCAACATGAGAAGCTACATCATTGTACTCCTCAGGGATGGCAATGTGTTGTCAGAGTTTGTCTGGAAGGAGACATAGAGGTGATGCCAGATGCAGAGAAGTTGGTTACAAGATTGGGGTCAGAGCTAGAAAAGTGGGACCTACAGAACCAATTCCTGCTGAAAGAAATGAATGTGATAGTATGTGCATTTAAAGCAGATGCAGAAATAAAAAGGGACACCAATGACTAGTATCACTGTGAGATGGATACAGTGGCAAAAAAGATATATGAGGCGCAAGGAACACTCAATCAGCAACACCTAGAGATTCAAAGAGAGCTAAAGGAATGGCTTGAAGGCAAGGAGGCAGCATTGGCAGTGTGTGAGAAGCAGCTGCATATGTGCAAAGAAGAAATTCAACAGCTGCAACAGCAGATACATGGGTTCCAGAGTGGCAGCAATCTCCACCTCTAACAAAGAACAAACAATCTCTAATTGTTTACAAGCAGTGGCATCTAGTATGTTAATTGTTATGATGGAGCCATGTGGGGCAAGTGGAAAGTCAAGGGAGAGTCCAATTCTTTTAAGATCTGAATAGAAACTGTAATCTGGAACCATATGAAATATGTGACAGTGTAAAGTACATGCTGAGGTACCATGGGAATGTGGGCCAAAGAAATATCTCAGAGTGTTCTTGGGAGTCAGATACATGTGGGAGAGAGGGCTTGGCTTCAGCTCAGAGGCTGTGTTCTCATGGGATGCCAGTGTTCTACTTCAGGAGGACAAGGTGTTGGAATGACAAAAACGGCACAGGTGCCAATCAATTCATGGCACTTTATATACATACAACTGAGGTCCAGTGCACTATATACATAGCTAATGAATCGTAGTCTACCATAAGTCCATGTCAAGTAGATAAACTAATAAGAAACTATGAAGCACAGAATGCGAAGTGCGCCGTTGCACTCTGAGAATCTGTGCATCACATCGGTGCCGAACGCGCCAAGCTTGGGTTGTGTTTGCATCACGGAATTCCCCATTCCAACACAAGGCTGGGGAATCCTATCTACTACAGGAGACTACATATAGTAATAGACAAACAATAGTAAGTTACTACAATAGGACAAGGATAGGACAAAGGGAACAATAAATACAATGAATGACAAACAAAGAACAAATGTGCCGAAGCACAATGGGACAGGAAATTTTGAGCCATTGCTCCGAGGCATGGGCCATTTTGGTCTGAAGCATGGGGTGTTTGGTCCAAGGCATGGACTGTTTTGGTCTGGGGCCCAGAGTGGAAATTAGGCCATGGATCAGGCTTAGAGGTCATAAAATAACAGTACATTACAGACAGTCAGTGCAAAGTGTTGCTGAAAATCAAAAATGGTATCTGTCAGAGAAGATGTGATGCCCGGAAACCAAGTTGATAACAAGCTGAGGTATCTTTGATACCCCAGCTTCACTATATACTACATGTGGGGCTGTGCTAGACTAAATAGGTAAGCCCTAAGCCCTAAGGCTATGACAGGGCTGTGCTAAGTAATCCTGAACCCTAGTCCATCGGCCGCCGGGACTAAGTTGGTGGCCGGTATGCATAAGTGATGTGTGTAATTAAGAAAGAAGCTGCTAGAAGATGTGGCAGCGGTCTGAAGGGTGCGTACAACTACGAAGAGGGAGGGGAAATGAAGGGAATGGAAATGCAGCGTAGCCTCGAATGTAGGAAGAGATGCTTGAGGTGGAAACTAAGTGTACCAAGGGTCAGACCTATAGCAGGTCCCCTTACAGTATCCTTGACTCAGGATTAAAATGCATATGATGAAAGAATTCCTGCACAAAATCCCACTATGAGTTCAAACTTGCTCAATATGCTGGTTCTTTACCCTTGAGGTCAACCAGTCATGGGTTTAAAAGCAGAAGACTAACAGGACTGGCTGCTGAATGTACCCATACCCATGTTTGTGGATATGGGTTTCCATAGGTATAGAAGGTGAAGGCCAGACTCATATTTTCATTTTCATTAAATTATGTTGATACTAACCTTATGGTTTGCACGAAGACTTCATAAATGGACAACCATGTTTCCAAAACTGTTGTAATGGGATGGAGCAGCCCAAATTTGACCTTCTTTATTAGGATGACCAATTTTTTTTGGCAAGAGTTGCCAAAAATTGTAAAGCTCATTCACTTATGATTGTGAGCAGGTGTAATGGTTGTGCCAAGGTTTGTGGAAGTGAATGCCGAGGTGTGGAACAGAACAGAACAGAATGGGATGGGAGTTCAGAAAGAGACTAAAACAGGAGAGAGGATTTAGCACCAAGCTTTGAACTTGGTCTGCAAGTATCGCAGTTCTAACTGGGAACAGGAGTTAAGCATGGGAGAACTTAATGGACAGAAAAAGAAGCAAGAGAAGTTTACTTGATATTCTGACTGCCGTCCCACTTCAGGGCACAGCAGTATTTAACTAGGCTAATACAATGGAGCTATGTACAATAGAAGGCGCAGGATTATGGAGCAGATGGGAACAGTGACACAATGGAAAAAGAAGGGAACAATAACATAACAGGAACTGAAGAAGCGTACCGAGAGTTTGGCCTGTGGAGTGGGCAATGGGTACTGCAGGAGCAGTTCGAATTGCAGGCTGGAGTGATGATATAATGGTACATTACAGCACCTTCCTCTTAAGGCTGAGCCCTCAAGGCCAAACTGTACAATTCGATCTGGCCTAGTGCTTGAAAGTCCGGTTATTTGCCTTTTTTGGTTAGCTTTTGAACCGTTGGCACCACCACAATATAAAAAAAGTTGTGCCATAAAAGTGGCAAATTAAAAAAGGCAAAATTTCGGTTAGTAACTGACCATTTTGTAGGTAACCTAACCTGACTTTCAAGCACTAATCTGGCCTGAAGATATAAGTAGTACAGCAAGGCAAGACAAATTTCTCAGAAAACTATGTCTATCATTCTGAACAAAACAACTGCAGAGCGAGTGGCCCGGCTTGTGGCAGAACTGCAAGCCATGGAGCAAGACATGATAGAGGGGCTTCAGAAGAAGCAGGCATCACTGCAGAAGGCAGTAGCAGTACTTTTCATTCCTCCACTGATTCCTACCGGAATCTGGCGGAATGAACAGGAATCCGCAGGAATGGACAGGAATCCGCAGGAATGGACAGGAATCCGCAGGAATGGACAGGAATCTGCAGGAATCCACAGGAATGGACAGGAATTTCAGGTATATTTTTGTATTGATTTGTTCTATTTTTATATCTCATGAGTTTCTTCAAATTTTAATATATTTAATTGTTAATAATATACAATTATTCTTGTACATACTGACTAAAAAAAGAATGAAAATAAAAGGCAAAGGTAGAAAAAATGGGAGGCAATAGATGGGATGGGACATGGAAAGGTGGGGGTTGGGACTGGTTGGGACTAGTGAATTAAAAAAGAAAATTTGCGGACGTACCTTGTACGCCCGCCCTCCCTCTCCTTCGTCGCTGGCGTGCAGCTGTCGTCGTGATTGTGGGTGGTTGTGGGGTGGGGAGGAACAACGACGCGCCAAACATGAAAAACACGCCCATAAGGGGCTTTTTTTTCATGTTTGAAGGTGGATGGGGGTCCAAGAACGTGCCAAACACGAGAAGCACATCCATAGGATGTGCTTCTCGTGTTGGAGGCTGGGGTGGGGCCAAGAATGCTCGAGGGGTAGGGAGGGCCATGTTGGTGAGGGGGGAGGTGCCAAATACGACGTGAAGGGTGGGGTCAGGAAGGCATGCTTGATGTGAAGGGTGGGTAGAATGCGCCGTTCTCGTGCTCAACGAAGTCGAGAAGCCCTCCGTCGCGTTGAAACACAAAATGGAGGGCTTCTGTGCCCAAACAGAAGCCCTCCATGTCACGTTCAACACAATGGAGGGGCGGGATGGGTTGAAAAGCCTTCCGTCATGTTGAAACATGAGAGGGAGGGCTTCTAGGCCCACTAGAAGCCCTCCCTCTCGTGTTTCGACATGATTGGGGGGATGGGTGGTCAAAAACGCCCCACCGTCGCATCAAAACGTGAGATGGGGCAGTGGCAGGCAGTGGCAGGGGCCAAACAGGAAAAACCCGCCACACAGGGCGCGTTTTTCCTGTTCAGCATGTGGCGGACGTGTTGGAAGGGGATGTGTTGGGGGTGGTGGGGACGTGCTGGTGAGGGAGGGGATGTGTTGGTGAGGGAGGGGAGGTGCTGGAGGGGAGGTGCTGGAGGGGAGGCAATAGTCAGTAAGTAGAAGAAAATAAGAAAATATAGCGGGCGTACCTAGTACACCCACCCTTGGCCCCTTTCTGTCCCCCTCTGCCCTTCCGTCACATCGTAGTCACCGTGTTTGCGTGGTGTCATGAGCGGGCGGTTGCGGAAGATGGTGGAAGACAAGGGGTGGTGGTGGTGGTGAGGTAGTGATGGAAGTTTGATGTGGCGGCGATTTGGGAAGAAAGTTATTATTAGAAAGGCAAAAAAAAAAACTCACCGGATTCCGTTCCGGTAAAATCCGGTTGCCATTCCGTTCCGGCATTCCTGTGTGCATTCTGGCGGAATGTCAATTCTGGTGCCCAGTTCCGGTGGAATGAAATCTGAATTTGGCTGGCTCCCTCAGCCAAAATAGATTCCTCCGGAATGACTGGATTCCAGCGGATTCCGGTAGGAATCAGTGGAGGACAATAAAGACCTCAGCAGTAGAGCAGGCACAGCAGAAGGCACAGGAGGAAGAAGAGGTGAAGGCATGAGAGCAGCAGGAGGCTGACATGAGAGAGCGGGAGGAGGCCTTGGTAACAGCTGAGGCCATTCATTGGGTGCAGGAGGAGCAGGAGCTCCAAGGTACATTGGGCATCAGTCTTTCCCCTTGAGTTACTAAGTTACCCTTTTCCAGAGTTGAGCATGAATGCCTGCCCTGAGAAAGACAGGGATTACCAGCCCAAGGACGTCATGGACATTGATGAAGGGGCCTCTCTGAGGAAGGGGAAGAGAAAGGCAAAGGTGATGGAACTGGAGGAATGAGAGGGGCCCACTCAATGCAGGGTGTGTGCAGGACATGGGTCCTGATGTTGGGTGGATCCCATACAGATCAAGAAATGGAAGGAGACAGTTTCCCATGGAGTAACTGTCAGTCGCATGCCTGCAGGGGTGGCATGCAAGGAGTGTTCAGGCAGGAAGCAGAAGTGCTTTCTGCTGGAGTTGTCAAGAAAGACAGGCAAGAAGAAGCAGGCCATGGGAGGCAGGGAGGATGAGCTGCAGGCATCCAGGAGCAGGGAGAGGGTGAGTGGTGTGGGTGAGGGGGTGCTGAGGCCCCCAGGAAGAAGCAAAGGTTTGAGGCGGTAATTTCACCTTGACTGAAGGAGAAGAATGTGCTGCAGGTGGCAAAGGAGAGGGACCCAGGGCTGGACATAGTGATGGCTCTGGTAAACATCAACAACTCTGTGGCAGCTCTGGCAAGGGCCATTTTGGAGTCAAATGACTACCTTTGGACAATCACCAAGTATGTAGATCAGTTGGCATGGAGCGGGAAGTTAGATGAGCTGGATGAGAAGTCTGAGGAGTGGGATTTGTGAGACAAGCAGCTAGTCCATGAGTTGGACAAAAATGTAATAAACAGAGAATGAAAAATGAAAAACTATTTACTATGCTATCTACCAGAGTGAAAAGAGAGAAAGAAAGAAAGAAAGAAAATGAGAAACAGAACAATGAAAGACTCAACAGGAGATGGGACTAAGTAGGTCCTGGTTTGTTGGAGTATTATCAGTGGAATTCTTTCATCAAGTCTGTGGTATGGCCCATTTTGTCTGCAGGCCAGGAGGTTTCTTCATCAGTACCTTCGTAACCTAGCCACCTGATATGATAAAGTAACTTGCATTGTCTGCATTTGTTGATTTTAGTATTGAGAATCTTGGCTATTTCATATTCGAGATCTGATCGCCTTCAACTTCAACTGGTGCAGGTGGCGGCTCAGTATGGTTCAGAATGGCACCCAGTGTGTATGGTTTGAGCATAGAGATGGAATATAGAATGTACAGATCAGAGTTCTTCAGGTAGAACATGAAGGAGTGGGTTCCTACTTGGGCTATACTCTCCAAGGGTGAAGTCCAGGGGTGGCATATGACAAGTGTTGGCAGCTGTTTGGAAGAATCTTTGCTATGCCTTGGCCATCTTGGTCTTGAGATATTCGTGAAGCTTGCCTAGGTCGACAGCATACTCTTGGGCGCAGTTGGAAGCTAAATTCCATTTGGGATGGATTGCTAGGTTTGAGTGATAGCCTTTATTGGCAAAGAAGGGAGATACCCAGTTGTCTTGCTAGGGGCATTGTTGTAAGCAAACTCGGCTAGTGGGAGGAGTTCAGACCAGTTGTCTTGCTGGTAATTGCAGTAGGTGCAGAGGTACTGCTCAAGGGTCTGATTGACCCACTTAGTCTGTTTATCTCTCTCAGGATGATATTCCGAGATAAAGTGGAGTTTCATATCAAGGCCAGTCCTGAGACTGCGGAAGAAGTGGGAAACAAATTCCAAGCCACAATCTGAGGTAACATGTCCCAGCACTTCATACTTGAAAAAGACATGAAGGACAAAGAGGCCAGCTAGTTGAACTGTGGTAAGAGTATTGTGAGTCAGGATGAAGATTCCTTGCTTGGAGAGTTGGTCTACAATGACAAGGATGGCAATGTGTCCAGCTGAGGCTGGGAGCTGTTCTATGAGATCCATCAATATGGAGTCCCAGGGTCGTTTGAGAATGGGAAGAGGTTTGAGGAGACCATAAAGCTTATGCCAATGAGGCTTGATTCAGCTACAGACTGTGCAGGAATTGCAATAATCCTTAATAAAGTCGCACATGCCAGGCCAGACATAATCTTGGCGGATTAGTTTGATGGTCTTATTTTGGCTATAATGGCCCATGAGGGGATGGTCATCCTTGTACCAGAGTACTTGGAGTCAAAGATCGCCATGGTCTGGGACGTAAAGCCTCTTGTTGAGGAGTAGCATGTCATCCTCAGATAGGGACCATTTAGGTGCAGAAGGTGTGGGGAGTTGTGCAGCAGAGATGGGATCGTGTGGGTAAGTGGAGTGGATGTCTTCAGTTAGCTGTTCTAGGTCCATTACATAAGCCCCCAATACTGTGGTAGAGTAGAGTTTTGAGGCATAGAGGGACAAAGCCAGCTGTTTATGGCTGAAGATCAGTTTAAGGTTTTGAGGGTTTACAGTGGTGTAGTCACTACCTCTTTCTTTAAGGCACACATCCTATTGGTGGGTAAGCACATCAGGTTTAGTACTGAGTTTACCAGGACAGAAATGGATAACGAGGTTGATCTGGAAAAGGTATTCCGACCACCATGCCTCGCGGCAGTTCAAAAGCTTGGTCATGGTAAAATATTTGAGGTTTTATGATTGGTGATGATATTGATGTGTGCTGCGGAACCTTCAAGATAGTGGTGCCAGATTTGGAAAGCTTCATAGAAAGCAAATAGTTCCTTATTATGGACGTCATAGTTCAGTTTGATGAAGGAGAATGATCGGGAGTGAAACACCATGGGATGGAGTTTGCCATCCTTGGCAACTGTGGAGAGAATTGTGGCAGAGGGTGTAGTCCGAGATGTCAGTTTCATTAATAATAGGCTGGTCTGGGATCCTGTGAGTGAGGATGGGAGCCATGATGAAGGCTTCCTGAGCCTTATTAGTAAACTGGAACTGGATCCCTTTATGGGTGAGGTGGGTGAGCAGAACAAACAATATCAGAGTAGTTGAAAACAAAGTGTCAGTAGAAGTTGGCAAAGCCAAGAAAGGACTGAACTTCCCTAACTTTCCATGGCTCGGGCCAATCCTGTATGGTGTTAACCTTTGCTTGATCCATGAAGAGTCCTTTAGGAGAGAGAATATATCTGAGGTATTCAACTCATTCCACATGAAATTCACACTTGTTAGGGTAGGTGAATAGACCGTGCTTCTTGGAGCCATCAGAGTACCTTCTTGACATGTTTTCAATGCTTTGGCAAGGTTGTTAGAGTAGATGAGAATGTCATCTAGATAGACGATGACTGAAATGTCAATTGGATCTGAGAAGACTTTGTTCATAAGGTGCTGGAAGGTGGACAGGACATTGGTGAGTCCCTTGGGGATCACCAACCATTTGAACAAGCCATAGCAAGTTCAGAAGGATAGCAAGTCTGACTTTTACCATCATTTGTCATTCAGTCTCTATTTTAATATCTCTTCCATCGGAAATATGGACTCGGATATTCCACTTGGCCACTGATAATGACATACTCTCTCTTGGACCAGGTATTCCAACCTCTTTCATGAAATCAGCGTGGTCTAGGGTTGATTGGAAAATATGTCTTGGTGGTGATCCTGCATCTTGATGACATCTCAGGCCTCCTAAAGAAGCCTTGAATGTTCTCCATAGGAAAAACTATTCAACTAAAATGGTTCTTTCTTCCACTTGTAGTGGCTACCCTCATGTATCAGACTGGCCAGTAAAAAAGTGATCATGATGCATTCAGGCAGCCAATGGACTGGCAGCCAACTGGCTGTGACCCTACAGGCTGTTAGCGGACTAGTGAACTGTGATGTGACTTGTATAGCAGGACTACCAACTGGCACCAACTAGTATACAGGCTACCAAATATGTAGGTAGTCACTCTTAGTTGGCAGTATTTTCAAGAAAGAAAAAATTTCCAATTTGGTAGTCCTGTGTTGGGGCTCTCTGTATCTGGTAAAATTATATGATTAGATGGTATAAATAGCAAGAAAATTGCTAAGTACATTCAGAGCCAGCAGTTGGAGCTAAAAATAGAACACCTTTTGATAGCCTCATATCAGGACTTTCCAGATCAGGTTAAATCATATAATTTGCTGCTTTTATTAATAGACAATTGAATTTTAAAACATTTTTAATTGCTTGGCTTATTTAAGCTTATAATGCAAAATAACATAGAGCACCTAAATATAGCACACTGGCAAACACCATTATTTATTATTGTTTTTATTTGAGGCCAGAAAATCAAAGTTTTGAAGTTCCAGTATGTAAAAATAGGCAAATAAAAAGTCACATGTTGTTCTATTTTTAACTCCAATCACTGTCAAAACAAGCCCCACTCATCTCTTGATAGCTTGTATAGCCATTGCCAGTTGGCTAGCCCATAAGCTGTCTGGATGTATTATGATCACCTGCTTACTGGCCACATATAATACATGAATCTAGCCACTATGGCTGCACCTGAAACACATTGTGTTGGCATGATGGGAGAGGAAAGGGGAGCCTACAGAAAAGCAGAAACATGCTCATAGGGGTGTGTTTCTGCTTTTCAAGTGGAAGAGAGCATGCAGACACCAAAAATACATCCACATGGTCGCATTTTTGGTGTCCACTAGAGGGAAGGGAAGTTGAGGAAAGCCTGCAGACAGCGAAAATGCATCTGCGTGGATAAATTTTTGTTGTCTGCAGAAGTAGGGAGCTTGAGTTGGGTGGCTTATGTGGTAGTTGTGTGTGACGTGCCTCCATGGCACATTTTTCATGTTCAGCAAGTAGAGGAAGGGGGGGTATGCCAGACACAAAAAATGCCACACAGGTCATGTTTTTGTGTTCTGGTTGTAGGGCAGGTGTGGATGGCCACCGAAAACAGAAAACACGCCCATGTGGACATGTTTTTCACTCCCAGCAGGTGGGAATAGGTGTGCTGGCCAGGAAGGAGGAGGGAAACTTTTGGTGGTGGTGAGGAAGGCTGTAACAGGCGCCAAACATGAAAAACACGCTGATGAGTCTCAAATGAACTAGCTGTGTAATTTTGCGAAATCATATTAGAACGCATATTACAAACCTCAAGAAAATATTAAACATGGTACTAGATATATTCCAATACCTGGTATACTAGTATCCGGTGTCATCCAAGGAAACCATTAGAGGATCGTGTTTTGGCCGAATATTGATTGTTTTAAAGCTTAGCAATCATATTTTGTCAAATAAATATTTATTATCCTATAAACCAAACAGCCTTTATCTACCATAAGTAAAGATGAGGTCTTGGGGCACGAATTATAAACAAAGGCGAACATTAGAGGCAACACGCTAGCCCGCTCTACCAAGTGATGCGCATATTTGATGCGATCAAGCCAGAAAAGGCAAACGCTGAAAGAGGAAGGTGAATAATCCTAAACAGTGCGAGATTGATGTGATCAAAGGCGTGATCAAATATTGATGGCTGCCTGCATAACATGAAAATTGTTAATCTGTAGATCATTCTATGTTATAGAAACGTAGAAACCGATAAGAAGGTGATCTTAGGGTCAAGGGTAATATATTACTAGGAATAGTAAGCCCTAAAACAACGAATAACGACGAGATAATGAGGTAGACGCGACCCCTCGCGATCCTTCATAATCTTTCAATAAGGAAACAGAATTATATGCAAATTATGCTTTAACAAAGTTGGTACGAACATTGTAGAGTTTATTTTGACGAGATATACAATATTTCGGTTGGAACAAATCAAAAGATATTGATAAAAAGCGGAATTGCAGTAACATGCGGCTCTTTGATCAGAGTAAAGGTTCGGTGTGGATTCTAGCAGATTCCTTGAACATTCCGACCCGAGATGACCGAGACCAGGTGTAGTAACCAAGGGTTGAGGGCAATTACAGAGAATTACAGAATCTAGAGGTTAATTGGATCAAAATGTGAGTTTTGCAGTGAGATGCATCATGCAATTGGTTCTTGGCCTTAGATATCTGAGGAGACCGAACAGAATAGCAGGTGAAACTGCCCCATTTATCATTTCTGTGCAGAAGCGCATGCTATAGAATTTACCATGCAATAATTCAGATTAGTAGTAGATCTAGATCTGTACCTCCTCATGTATAAAAGGACGAGCAGAACAAACTAGAACAGTAGTACTCGGATGTTGACAGACAACTGAGGCCTCACAATAAAAGTAAAGCGCAGTTAGTAAAGGTTTAAAGAGCTGGAAAGCGATAGACTTTGAAGACAAGCAATACTAGCAGTTC
>Ga0307509_10003749_pt1 | contig 22628 bp, 20 predicted proteins | sample 10_EM_MG_FD_202245 | JGI IMG/M metagenome (GOLD analysis project Ga0307509, IMG submission 202245) | Populus trichocarpa ectomycorrhiza microbial communities from riparian zone in the Pacific Northwest, United States - 10_EM | ecosystem: Host-associated > Plants > Roots > Unclassified | place... | reverse complement strand
TAATTTTTAGTCTTTTTATTTAATATTTTTTTATTTTCACTTATCTCTTTTTTTATTTTATACTTATATTGCTGTATCTACTTGAGTACTCTACATAGTTCATTATACTAGGCCCCCCCTCGTGATTCCCCTGCCCAGTTGAGCCAAGCATAAGCCTCATATGCACGCTAATGCAAGCCCGGTCGTGTTCACAAACGTCACGACACGACACGACGAGTACTTGTTCCTACAGGGGCTTAAGTAGAGGGATTAAAGTTGCTTTTTTCTTAGCGTGTAAAAGAAACGCAGCTCCGATCCTAGGAACTTGAATACGAAACTGGTACTAGCACAGTACCGGTATCGTTCCCACTCGAGTTGTGGTGTGTTAATGCTAGCAGTAATATAGCGGTTTTGCAAGGCAGAAATTTTCTGAAAGACCTTTGGGGTGACTTAACTTTGGCGAAGAGATAGGGTGGCAGCCTCCCTATAGATGAAGGAATTACTACATAGTAGTCATGTTAAGCAAGAGAAAAAACAACGCGAGGGGGATTACAATCCCAGCCGTTTTGGAATGAATTTTTCATGGCCTAGGCGGCTACCCCATGATCCGGTAGCTTACACACTCTTGGTCGACCCACACGTGCGAACGATACCCGATTTGTCATTAGCCCCGCGGGGAGCGCAACGTCTACGAGTAGGTGTCGGGATGCGGTGGTGTACCGAATTGACTTGGGCGGGGGGGCGGCTTGTCGCAGGACGTCCGAGTTTCCCCTCTAAGTATCATAACGCGTTGTTTTTTATTTTGCTTGTATTCTCTCCCACCTAGGCCGAAATAGGAAACCCGGACGTCCTGAGATATGATTTTCTTATTTAATACGGGTAAATTTAGTTGGTTGACTTGTATCTCCACATTAGAACTGGCTCATAATGGAATATAGTGTAAGGGTGATTTTGCTTACTTCTCTCAGATGTATAGATTTTTTACCCACCTAAGGACAGGTCTTATTTTTTGGTTTTTATTCGAAACAATTTTTTCAAATTGAGCTTACAAGAGTATTCCGCTTATTGCAACTAGGTTAATCTTAAGTAAAGGGAAGGGAAAAAAAACATCCTTGACTCCTCGCTTGAAGCCTTACAGGGTGCTAGATTGCCCATGTCACTGTACTTTCATTGTCCTCCACTAAACCTTTTAGCCTCTGGACCTCTGTAATGCAAACGATTGTCCGGCCACGGATGCAGTGGTTGATGTTGGGTTAAATGCCGGGAACTAATATACCCTGAAAACATGACATGATTGCTTATGACGATTCCATCAACAACTGTTTGCATGGAACCCACACCACCTTCAAATTGTCAGCCTCCGTCGCCATAGTAGGAGGCTTCGGTAGTCCGGCTTGGCCGCGAAGTGGTACCGGCTTGGTTCTGACTGTGTCTACCCAATAAGTGGCCCATGCACTTGAAGCTTTCGAGAAGGTACCAAAGTAGTCCTCGGATTGCGCTCGGCAGACGAAAAGGGTGAAACCCCCATAGTGGTATATAATAAGATATTTGGGGCCCTACGCTGCAACTGGTAATGATGTTGCAATATGCGATTGGTATTTTAACGGAGAAGTGGTAACAGATAACACTCGAGATAATTGATTGCTGCGAACTACCACTAGAATGAAAGGAAGGATATAAACCAGTTAAATGGTGAAGAGATTCGGTCGTCGCTTGTAACACCGGGATTCCGCAATAGAGAACAAAGGTATTCAAGTTCAAAGACAGTACACGGGGACAAAAAGAATAATAAAGAAGTCCAAACTAATACCCGGATTCAGAACAAATATATAGAGTGCTGAAAGAAGCATTTGCGAAGATTAAAAAACCTTATACCAACAAATTACACGATCGTGTGTCCGAGTGATACTAGATGAAATGCTCTCTCTTGGGTAGGGTTAGGGTTTGTCACTGATCTGATAATGATACAAGAGTGAGCCTGGAGAACTTGGTATGATATTAATATATTAGCCACTAATGCCCTATCTATAGAATCTAGCTCTGAGTCCTTTCTCAGCCTCATAGTAAGATATCCGCCCATATCCACCCTGGTGGGTTTCATGGGAGTGAGTTGGGGTGTTGGGGGAAATATATCTTTACATCCTCGCGAAAGTATCGCTTCCCTGTAATGAATGACTAGGCGCTTCGGCATTCCCGCACAAGCTGGGAGGGGCTTGTTATATGCTAGCTAATCCCGTGCTCTCCCTGTATGATTCTATGTATGCTTCACTGGAATCTAAGAAAATAATACTTTAAATTCTGAGCTGGAAAACCTGGCTATAATAATGTTTAGGGATCTCGAATATATCTAGAAAAGCAAATCGGATGTTTCTTTTTTTCCTTTCGAGTGTACATTGGGCAGACAGAAATGGGAACTGTGTGAAGAATTATTATATTTCCCGTGGCGCTAAATAAGAAAGAGAGCAGAGTCTCGTTGCAGCTTGGGAGTAGGCATACAAGCAAGTACAGTGCCCAGGCATTCTTCGAGAGAGGGGCTTGCCAAAAAATTTAAGCGACACAGGTTATCTCTGGAATTGATATATTTTTTTTAAGCCCAAATAAAATCTCGAAAATTTTTATGATATCATACCAGTGTTTCTGGTTTGTTCTCTTGAATTTTCCATCACCCCTTGTTCCCCGGCTGGTTTCGCACGAACACTTGAGTGCTTCCTCATACTCGGGTACCGATATGAAGGTTATGGGATGGACAGGGTTGGTGATGTCAAAGCTTTTTATCCTTCCTAATATGGCATCATATTTATCATATGATATCATATCATACCAAATTATGAAGAATCATTTTTTCCCTTCGGCGGTCATGAGGACGGGGGCCTCAAACACCTGTCCATCCCATCACCAATCTCCACCCCCGAGTATTATACTCGTAAGATCTTATCCGAATCATCGTCTTGGCATCTATGAGATGTTCATATCTAATCTAATCTGGACTGTATCTAATCTAATCTAAACCGTTTCTCCAACCCAGCCTTGTCTGTATCACCGCCACCAAGCCGTTTTCTCCACGGCCGACATTCAGCCTCATCCGCTTGAGAATCCCTACGCAACGGATTCAAGGGGTTTTTTTTTTTTTTTGCCCAATCATGCTTGGGCCTCCTGAAGCATGTGCGCAACGCGTCCCATCAACACTCGCTAAATCCACCATTGGAAATCCCTGTACTCGTACCAAGCCGCAATCTGCTCAGTGAGGCAGTTGATGAGATCCAGCGGGCTTGACTGAGACTACCTTGCGAATAAGCTACCGGTATCCTACCTGGAAAACACTGTTCCTTCTCGGGGCCTTTTTGTCTCGGATGGCGTGGGCGAGAGGCCTGAACGCGGGTGTGGATCGAGTTTTTTACCTTGTCGCCAAGAAGACCATGCGGCATTGCCTCTCCCTGTTAGAACTTTGTGGGCTGGAGGGGGGGGGCGCTCGAGCATGATAGCGTTTGTCAATTGGCTTGGTCCACGTGTTGGAGCTCGAATCATAATCAGGATTTTTGATAAACGAAAACAAATGCATCACGTCAATTCTGAATTCCTTCCCACAAAACTTGCCCCTCATCCCTGCCCTGATCTCACTTTAAAAATAGAACTTGCTGTGCTCCTGTACTCGTACTCGAGTACTCGTAAATTTATGCAAAGACCCGCCACCCATTACAATAACTTGAATGATTCCGTGAGAGCAAAACAAGGCCAATTGAGTAGGAGGAGTAAGGGGGGATCTCGGAAGGATAGGCTTTCGCTAAGCGAGTCTCAAGCAATCGGTCGATAGCGAGTGTGGATCTAACGTCATGGGGCCAATTCAGCTTGATGGCGGGCAAGATTGGAATTGTGGATGCATTGTTTCACCCCTTACAAATGGCGGGGTATGGGATATGACGGCAGGACTTGACTTGGGTGTTGGGGTCGAGAAGGAGAGGGGTAGGCTAGGGTAGAAAGAAATCGGGAAGGGGCTGAGGGGGGTCTTCGAGGCCTACTTAGTCCCCACTTTTTCCTGCCTTATCCTTATCCTTCTCCCCCCTATCCTTCTCTTTTTCTTCCTCTTATCACAACCTCATTTTTGTACCAATTCACTGGGAAGAATGCCTTCCATTCCGCTTTCTCTGCTACTACTCACAGGGGCGGTGCTGTTGTTCGCTACACCGGCGGTGGCTTTCGGCGCCGGGAATATTGTCAGCGTTTCTCAGGTTGCCGGCAAAAATTGGCGTCATGGGGATATCGAGGAAGCCCTCTTGGAGCTATTCTTGAGTCAGGCCGGGAATAAGAAGTTTGACAGGTTGAACGTCAAAAGGGTTTACTTTGTGAGTGTTTGTTAATCGGGAAGGCTTGGCTCCTTGTGCTAACTGTGAACGTAGGGGAATTGGCTTAGAGATTATTCACAGGCCGTCGATGTCGGTGGCTTGAAGCAACTGCCGAAGGATGCGATTCGTGTTTTGGTAAGCCGCGGTTAGGTTAAGCTTTTGTGGGGAATTAGGCTGACAGGCGGACGCACGTGACAGTTGTGGGTCTTGTCCTTTATGACTTTTGGCTTTGCGACCGGAGAGTTTGAGGTTACCGAGGAACGCCTTGGATGCTATCGCCCGGAGGAGCATATCGACAACCCAAAGGTTCGCCCTGAGCCTTTGTGACTTATTTGTTATGCCATATCTAACTCTCCCCCTTCTATAGGATTACGCAGATAACGAGGATGCCCGCAAATACGATTCCCGTCTCCGCGGCCCGGTTGATGAGGGCAAAGAGTTGGCCATTGACGAACGTACCGGACTTAAAGCCTACATCGCATCTGAGGATCGTGGTATGGATACTTCTGCCGGACTGGTTCGGAGAAAGTTTGAAGAAGCTATTGAGAAGGGCAGAGCGTATGGCAGAGATGGCAGAGAAGCGGATCTGTGTGAAGCTTTGAGACTTCTCGGAACGGGACTACACTGCTTGGAAGGTGTGTCATTTGTTTAGAACCTCACCCCATTCGACGCTAACCTGGCAAATTTATAGACTATGCTGCTCATTCTAACTACTGCGAGTTGGCTCTTAGAGAATTGGGGCCTCAGGTTTATCCTCATGTTGGAGAAAGAACTGAGGTTGAGGTCAATGGAAGAAGAGTTTTCCCAGTCGTCACCGGAACATGTACGATGCATTTCTTTCTCTGATTTTCCGACCTTTTCAAAGCACAAGCTAATTCCTACTTTTTTTTTGTTTTTAGTTGGAATGACGGATTTCCTTCATAGTGTTTTAGGCGAGGTATCGGACAAGATGGTGCAATCCGAGGTCCAGGATCTTGACAGCAAGCTCAGTAATGCGTCCGATCCGAACAAATCCAACGAAGCCACTTCTACCCTGAAGGGTATACTCGACAATATCCCATGGGCTCTCCTCGGTATTGGCGGAGATTTCGGTTCGGAGGCTGATCGACTACAACAAGACGCTAATGCTAAAAAAATGGAACAAACCTCAATTCAACCTAAAACGGATATCGCTGGATATGATGTGGAAGAGATGAAACGTCAAACGGAACAAACTGTAAAGGATATCTTCCCCATTTTGGAGTTCCATGATAAGGTCATGAAAGCCTTCCAAGCTGGGATCGATAAAATTCCTGGAGCTACCGCATTGATGGAGAATCTTACCGGCGCTATGCAGATTTATATCTTCAGCATCCTAGCGCCCTACGTCAAGCCTATCCTTGAAAGGACTAAAACTGAACTGGCTGCCGGCTCTGGCGGTGTTCTGGCGGCTTCCGAGAGGGCCCAGTTTAACGTGTTTGAGGACGAAAACTGCTCAGATCCAACTCACTCCGTTCTTTCGAAGGATCATTTCACAAATATTCTCAATCCGGTTGCAGGAAGAGTTGCTTCGGCTACAGTTTCATTTGCTGTTCCTTTGATCGTTAGCGCCTGGGACGATAGCAACAGGGACCCCCGTCAGATTATCGACGAGATACTTCAAGCTTTCCATCACCCAGCCCTGAGAGACGAGAACAAGGCAGGTCAGCGTGCTATGTTTGAGGCCGTGAAGCAATGGTGGGAAGAGAAGGACGAGAGTCAAAGACGTCATCTGGAGGAGGCTCTCGGCAAAGAGGGTGTTAGAAATGGGAAGAATCACGAAGGCGAGGACCCCAATCCTGGGCCCGGTGGGTGTGGCCATAGTCACAAGGGTATGCCCGGGGGTGGTGGTGCGGCTTCTCGCTCTAGTGGAAATCAACAACCTCGTTCTGGCGGGGGTGAAAGCTCCTCATATGGCGGTAGCTATAAGGAATCGTCCCACGTCTCCTCTGGCCGCGATCGCGAGGAGGTCTCCTCATATGGCAATACTGGCGGAGGTTATGGCTCTGGTCGTAACAACAACGAGTCTTCTTACAATCGGAGCGGCGGACGTGATTCGGATGACCGCCAACAATCTTCATATGGTTCGGGAAGTATTCGGCAGGAGACCTCATCGTATGGCGGTACTGGAACCGGTTACTCCTCTCTCCATCAGAACGAGGGGTCCAGCTCCTACGGCTCCTCTAGGCGTGACAATGATGGTTATGGCACCGCTAGCGGAAGCTATGGATCCAATACGCAAGACCCTTCTGGCTCCTCCGGTCGGCGCGGCGACGACGGCTACGGCGCTGCCAGCGGAGGCTATGGGTCTAATACGCAAGACTCTTACGGGTCCTCCTCTAGACGTGGTAACAACGATGGAGGTACTTCGGGTTCTTATGGGAGTGCTGAGACGTCTTCATATGGTGGGGGTAGTGGCGCTGGACGTAGCAAATATGATAACGAATCACCATCTTATCCTCGTGGCTCCGGGGAAAATACTTCCTCCTATGGTCGTGAGGAACAAGCACCTTCCTACGGGCGCGCCGGCCGTGACGAGGGGGTGACCTCTTCCTCCTATGGGAGATCCGGTCGCACTGAGGAAAGCAGTTCCTACGGAACATCCGGCCGTGGCCAGGGTACCTCTTCGCACGGGAGATCTGGCCATGGCGAGGAAACTTCATCTTACGGAAGGTCTAGCCGTGACAACGATAATAGTGGTTCTTACGGAGGCAGCACAGGCTCATACGATAACGATAATACTACATCTTCCTACGGAATATCAGGGCGCGGCGAGGGTACCACCACATCCACCTATGGGCGCTCTGATCGCCGCGACGGCAATGAAGAGTCTTCCTACGAATCCTCTGGCCGGTCGTACGGCAGCCGCGACAACGACACTTCTGAATATGGGTCTTCTCGCAGGACCGGCGGCGAGGAAGGGCAGAGCTACGGTCGCAGGGGTGGAAACAGAAGAGGGAATGAGGAGGAATCCAGCGGATACGGCTACTAGCGTTGGACATGTTTTTGAGAGTTGAGCGTGTTTGGCGGTGGTGGTGTACTAGGTTAATTCGTGGTGTGTATTCAGAAATTCAACTTTGGAACTTGACGGAATTTGAAGTGTCGCGTTGTTAGAGGGCGGTTGGCGCTGTGGTCACCGGTTGCGCTTATGGTGCATGATGCTGTCGTAGATGACGATGCCCTTCTACAGTACTGTACAAGTACATTCGTGCTTTTGCCCCTGCTCACTAGATCTCACCTGCCACATCCGCCACTCTTTACTGCAATGAGGGAAATCTTTCTTGTAGTCTCTAATTACAGACAGATGCACTCCACGGCATAGCCGGCGAGCCATTCACCCCCAACACTAACTACTATCCATATTTCAACCGTGAGACAAAAGGTTATCGAGGTCGCGAACAATATAGGAAACCGCCCGTTGCGCCTGTTATATAACTGCCAATAAATACCCCAGAGGATGCGACAGACCCCTCTCGACCCACCTTCCAACAAGTCCATCCCAAGTTTGCATAGGTGATACCTCAAGCAGAGGGAATAGCGAGGCCATTCCGAAGCCGGTGACGGTTGATATAGTACCACGAATGAAGCTGAAAGGGCTAGAAAGCACAATTAGCCCCCACTCCCGAGCCTTCTCATGGGGGAACCCCCCGTGCTCGGTCAAGTCTCCACACAAAAGGTAATACCGAGAGCTATGTTGCGCACTGCAGCCAAGCATACCCCTGCTGTAGCCATCACCAGGAGGACCTCAAGGAATGGAACCGAGAAAACGGACAATACTATACTCGTACATCTTCATCGGTTTTTTTGTTCTAATGAAGAGCATAGATTTTATATGGGTTTGCTGTTCGTTTGAGACTTTGGATCTAGCCGCCGGGGTGCGTGTGTCCTCCATTTTAACAAGTACTTTGGCCTTCGTATCCGCAGGGACTTTCTCTGCGTATTGCGAATACCCGGATAATCTGGTTAGAAAAAAAGTCGGGTTGGGGCTAAAGCGAAACTACCAGATAGGCAACCGAGATAAGAGGGGGACAAAGAAGAAGAAGAAGGCGAATTCGCCACAGTTTAAACATGGTCTATAGGCCGCGGCGGTTGGACGGGTTCGGGGAAATCTTCGCTAGCTTTTATCCGGTTTTTGCTAGATTATGGTACGGGTACCTACGAGAGGTTCAGGGGGGAATTTGTGATGCTCAGCGTACTGAGCCGTTGACAGCCGGCGAAAACTATTGTATGTGGTTTATCGGGTTTGACAACTGATGTAGCTTTCGTCTGCTTGTTTCCCACTGCGCGGCGGGCATGGCGATCCTTTTGGTATTTCATAGCTAATTTTAGATGAGAACACCGCCGGACCGGTGCTGGGCTTGGTTATCGAGGATATAGGACTACTCCGGGGAAGGGATGCGCACCGAACAGGAACCTGCTACCACCGGTCCTGGACAAATCCAAGAGCTAAATCACCCTCAGGCTAAAACCTCCACATAGCAAAACCCCAATCCGCCAGACGCACTCTCGCCGGGGCGGTGGTGGTGAAAGAGGTAGTAAGAAAAAACCTGATTCCGGCACACAAAAGCTCCGTTTCCGGCATGCCTACATCTGATTCTTCTTCCCATGAGCATGAAGCCAAACGCCGCACTTCGCGCCATGTGGACAAGTACGTGCCATTTGTGTCAAAATTACGGGCTTTAGGCGTTTGTAGTGGAAGAATTGCTGGACGAGCGCAAGGTGGAGTTCAGCGTCGACTCTGACTCTAGTCGAAGATTTGGCAATGCGGATTTCTGGATACTTGAACCGCGCTTCACCTAACTGCTATCGCTGTGTTCACGATCGTAACAATTGAAGCTTGAAAAAAGGCGTTTCCCAGGTTCATGAGGCGTTCGGTATCTTATTATCTTTGCTTGTCACAATGTGGGTGGGATTGTATATATGATATAATAGAAGATGGGATTTCAGTTTTTTTTTTTTACTTAGAATTTTGAGCAGAGTAAATAGGTAGAAGTATTCCAAGGGGAATAGGAGCTCTTGAGGGCATTATATCGCCCCAAGGCAGGGAATTCACGATATTTGAATCTCGGTATGCTTTCAGTAGACCAGCGCGTCGGCTGTTTGTCTAGGGTGTACATTAGAGTGGTCGGATATTCCCATAGGAGTTGGAAACTACAAAGGACTCCTTCTTTATTCGAGCAAATTCCCACGGGAAAGCATTTGCACGGGGGGAGCGGTGGTCCTCCCTCTAGTGTGTGAGAGTATCCGGTTATCTGCACTATGCAGGTACATACTTCTATCAGGGGGGAAACGGTGAAGAAGTATTCCGGGTTTTCCAGGATGGCGCAGTGAGCTAATATTGCCAGCTTTCAATCATTCCGTTGATGAAATGAAAAAAAAGGCAAGGGGGTCCGATGGTGCTGGAGGATAGAAGCGGAATAATTGGATTAGTTAGGGTGACATTGGGGGGGGGGTACAGTATCGAGGTTTGATAGAAGTGGGAGAGGTATCTCGGGTGACTGTGGTTAACGCCCCAGGTTCTGTACACGAGATAAAAAAAGAGATAATTTTTTTCACCGGATAGAAATTGAAAAATGGGATGTTTGATGCTCTGGGGGTTGGAATATGTGTGGGAGATGAAAGCTTCGGTGTTGGACTTTAGCGGTGAATGGGCGACCCCGTGGGGTTGGAGGCTTGAAAACTTGGGCTTAGATGCGCTAAGGTTTTTTTCTTCTTTTCGTTGAGACTCAGGTTCGAAAGAGATCCCTCTATGGTGATGGTAGGAATGTGTTCTTTTTATATATGACACTTGGATTTTTCAGACCCCCTACGGAGTTTTTTTAATTTTTTTATCAGGCTGGGTTGAGGGACATAATTTGTCATTCGGATGAGTCGGGGGTTCTGAGTGTGAGTTTGCATAGCACACGAGAGAATAGGACATTACGGTCTGTATGTGGTAAATTGCCGTAAGCTTGCGAGACGCGGGTAGCTAGGCCGGAATAAAAGAGAGACCTTAGATCTGGGATCTGGATGGAGATGGAAGAGAGGGCGGATTCCATATGGCCTAGGGTATGGTAGAAAAGAAGACTCAGTTTGGGTTTTTAAATACGGTAAACATCGTGCATTGGGGATAAAAAAATGTTATAGATCTGCCTTGTGATGTATGATATCCTTGCCCACACAATTCTCCTCATGACGCAAATTTCTACACTGGCTTATCTCGATACGATAGAACGGGCCGCCGCCAACGCCCCGCCCCACTCTACATTATAAAAAAGAGCTCGGGAATGCTGATTCGACAACATAAGAAAATCCGTATAGAGGTTTGGGCGGGAATGTGATAGATAGGTGTACTCCCATAGCCTACGATTTCCTTCTAATGGAATAAAATATTTGGGCTGGGGTTTTGTGGCGGGCTTGCTCTGGGTGGGAGATGGCGGTTACTAGAGAGTGGGGTTTTAAACGGCGGGAGGGGGTTGAGAGCGGATTGGGTGGACTCTGTGCAGCGGCAGACATGTTTGTGGAGATGTGGGCGTCCTGGCGGGAATGAAGGGTATGTTATCGGTACTCGAAGGTGGTGAGAAAGGTGACCCCTTTTCGGCCTTGGGGAGCACTGGCGGTTGTTGGTTCTGGGGTCTGTTCGGTACGAGACGTAGCTCTACCACCCCCGAAAGGCTGCACTTGGCAGATTACTAGACCATTGCCGGACCTGCCCCGGCCGGTTCTTCGGGGGTAATGTCCCCCTCGCCAGTGTAGTATTTTTTTTTTTACCCCCCCTCGTTCCTATTTAGAGCAACCAATGGGAGGTGCATTATCAATAATCTTGTTGCTACAGTCTCACCAATCCTGAAGAAGGATACGCAATGTAAGACACTGAATAGGGAAAATTTTATCGAAATCAACAGCACCCATGGACCGTAAAAACTCGAATAGAAGAAAAATGTGCTAGGACATTGGAATTTCCCTTCTCAGCTACGCGAGGGGAAAACACCCCAAACTCTGCCTTCAGTTGAGACAAAACAAAAGGAATATGGACGGCGCCTTACTAGGACGGCGCCTTACTACTCGAGTAGGATAAGCAACTACAACGTCCTAGCACATTTTTCTTCTATTCGAGTTTTTACGGTAGTTCACTGGCCTTGCAGAGCCGCTACCAGTGGGAGATTCACAACAACAGCCGCCAATGCCAAGCCTCGGATTTCTCCCCACACCCTCGGTTTCTTTCGCTGGCCCAGCGTTGCACCCGAAGCATTTCCCAACCCTAAACCATTCAGATTGGTCATTGCGTTAAGCTTTTGTCGCCTAGGACAGATTAGGGTTCCCTGCAGGGTCGCATCGATATTTACGAGTAGCGGCTCTACCTATTTTCCTTATGACTAATTTGACATTAATTTTTGTCGCCCGTCACTATTTTATCGGGGGCGTTTGAAGTCCCCTGGGTCACTCTCCCTGGCAACCTGAGCTTTCTTTTTTTTTTTTTGTCGCTCCCCGCTTGAAACGAGTTCGTCCTTGGGGCTCTTCGAACTTCGGGAAGGTGAGGACCGGACGGACTATAGGGGACTATAGTCCTAATGCTTGGACCACCTGTACTATCCAAGTTGAGATGATGCACCTCCAAACGGATTCATTTCACTTCGAGAGACATCACTCGTGTCGTCCCCGGCAGTCCCCGGCAGTCACCCGCCGTCCCTCACCATTCCCGGCCGTCTTCGACATTCCCCGGCCGTCTTCGGCTATCCTCCACCGTCCACCCCCTGCCCTGAACTGACATGTCTCACCCTGTAGGGCCAGCCGTCCTACCCAAAGACGGCCGTCCTGCCTTTAGGACGTCCCGGACGGACTACAGATAGCCGTCCCGCCCCGGAGTTCACGGCTCACTCTTGATGAGAAAACTGCTTGGGAAAATCTTCGCAAGATTGAGCGCGACCGACTCCTCGCTACACGCGGTATAGCCCCCCCCCCCTTCCATACACTCACCTTGTTGTTAAAACCGCCCTCAGGATCCAAAAGGATGGAAAATGTTTGAAGCGGGACATATTGTGCCCCTGGCAGCAGAGGCTCACTGGATTCAAGAAGAATTCGACAACGAGATAACAATTGCATCACCTCAGGACTCGAAAGTGTCCGAAATAAACTCAATCCAAAATGGGATGTTGCTCAGTCGGGATCTCCATGCACTGTTTGATGCCTATGATCTGTCAATAAACCCGGACGTATGAATCACCAAACTTGGAAGACTTCGGGGCTAACACCCGAACAGGACAATTACAAAATTGCAATTTTCGCCTCCGAAGTCATTTTCCACACCACCGCCCTTACGCGTCCAAGCCAGTCCTGGCTGGACAACCCCCAACGACCCGTCGATGCAGTATTGCGTTGGCACTTCCGGCAAGCCGTGCTCACGCATGTAAAGGCCACAAGAGCCCTATAGCTTTCTCTTGGGCTGGAAATTTCTTTGCGTCAGCGGGCGCCTTTGTGATTAGCGATCCCCCTCCCCCTCAATCAAAATTAACTTATCGTGCTCTTTTACTGTATTCACCTCTCTTGTCCCCTTGCCCCTGTTGTTAGACGGATGTGCTTGGCTTTGTTACGGGAGTGGGAAGGATAGTTTAGGAGATATGCAGATAGAACGGATACAGGAGAATGTTCTATAGAGAGTTTATCCGCATGTTCTTTTCTTTGTTATCACGGGAGTGTACGGAGGAATAGGGGCATGAGGCAAACACAGAGATACTGTAGGTGTGGGTGATCTATAGGTGGATCAGTATGTGGTATTATGTTTTTACTTATACACCTGTCTTTACCGTTAGTTTGATTTTAGTACGGACGAGCAGTTAGAGTAGAGCGAATGAACAAAGCATTATAGGCGGTAAACATACGTTCCATATTCCTTCCTCCGAGTGCTTAAGTATACGAATTTAAGTAATTAATAAGTTCCAGGTAAAATCTCTTAGTCTATTGGCTTACTTCCGTGCGACCCTCACTTCCCCATGTCGAGAACCTTTTGACAGCCCCCCTTGCCCCCCTTGCCCCCCATCGTGTTTGCGGGGGTCCGCTCCTTTTGGGCAGCAAAGTCGAAATAAAAGCACGCAACGCTAACATTTTGCCTTCCTGCCTGATCACAAAAACTGTCTACCACCAATGAGCTAACATCGCAGCTTGTCAGCACTGTAAAGTTATTCGACACGCTAACGTTATAGCTGTTGAAAGATTGGGTATTATGGCTGAAGGATTGACATTTTCTCCTTTTAGCAGGTAAAGATATTGTAGACACTGGGCGAGGAGGTAGTCTGCTAGAGGAATTCTTAAGAGTTGGAGAAAAATGGGGTCAGTTGTGCAACCTCACCGATACCCTAACCTTGGGACCACCTTCTCAATCCTTGCCAAATTTATGCCCACAATACCCCGCCCGTTCCTCCAGCATGGGAAGCTCTGGTCATTGGACTGTAGGTAAGCGCGGTCACCCTCGCTGCAACTACCGGTATAGTACCGGTGGCACTAGAGTAATGTCCCAATCAAGCACAGCAATCATAATTCCAGCTACTTCGACAATAGAACGAAAATCTTAATGTTTTGTATACCGTTTTCAATGCCAACGACAGACTTCACCCTCTCGGGCATGCCACTTGCGGGGTTGCGGAAATATTTAGGATCTGGTAACTCCTAGCAGCACCGGTTTTAATTTTGTTGCGATTTTGGAAAAAAAAACCCTTTTAACTTTCACAGATTTTCCCCATAAGTGCAGTACTCGTACAATACTCGAGTATGATACCTGGTTGGGACACTAGATCTGTTCGTTTAATTGACATCGAACAATCAGCGCAACCAGAATCTAATCTTTAAGTCTTCACTATATTCGCCCAATTCTTACTACCAACTCTATCAAATATTTTGAGGGGTGCTGTCGGCACAAATTCGGACGAGATTGATTGGGCTGTCCTGAAGTATCGCCAAAGTTTCGAGGAGAGCCCCGCTTTTTTTCAGTTCTCCGCGATTCCATTAACCGACCAACTCAATCACATCTATTCAACCAGTTTACGATGTCTCATACAAACTCTTTTAATACTACCAACTCCTATAATAACGTGTAGAACAACTGCACTATTGACGATGACCGGTCTCAAATCTGTGCCTGGTTGTCGCTATCAGATCCTAGGTTACGGCATCAGGATATTCAAGACCATAGAGTGGAAAATGTAGGAGAATGGCTCATACAAACCGAGGAATTTAGACGCTGGTATGGCGGTAGTGAGAGAGATGAATCTCATAACGCAGTTCTATTTTGCCATGGGGATCCGGGGGTTGGCAAGATGTTTATTAGGTAACAAGCCCCAGCATCGAGAGATGAATGAAAAGGGTGGGTGCTAACAATCAGTGTTAGCTCATTGGTGATAGATAGGCTGTGTGATCAGGCTGGAGGGTAAGATGTCGCCATTGCGTGTTTATACTTTGACTTCGCCGCCCAAAAGGAGCAATCACCAACGAGTATGCTGGGCGCCCTGCTCAGACAGGTTGTGATGGACTAGAGGAGGTACCAGGGGAAATAGAGCAGGCTTATGAGGAGCAGAAGAAATTCATTGGCGGACGGAGACTTCGACATACCGATATTGTGAAGATGTTACAAAATACCTCTTCCAGAAAGCCCACGTTCATATGCATCGACGCTCTAGACGAATGTATGCCTGGATATCGAGTCAAGCTCCTCGAGTCGTTGAACCAAATTCTCCAAAGCTCGCTAAGCACCAGGATGTTCGTGACTGGACGGCCGCATATTCGACCTGAGATCGAAAGATGTCTTTATGGAAGAGTAAGAAGTCTACCCATAAATACCAAGAGAGATGATGTTATTGGGTATCTCCGTACCAAAATAAGAGAGGACATAGCCTCAGATGCGATGGACAGTATTCTGGAGGAAGAGATTCTGAGGAAAATTCCTGAAAACATTTCCGAAATGTATGTAAGAACAATGGTACTGGTGAAGCCACCCCCAGCTGTCCGCTGACCGATATGCAACTAGTTTCCTGCTAGTCTCGCTGAGTATTGGTGCGATCCTACAAGAAACCACAATTCACCGCCGGCGACAAAAGCTCAGGGCAATGACCGATGGTTTAGGGTTGGGGGATGCTTACGGCGCGACACTGCGTCGGATAAAAGGACAGGGTGGGGAGAAAGCGAGGCTTGGAATGGCCACTTTGATGTGGTTATCTCACTCGGAGCGGCCTCTGAAGGTTCATGAACTGTGCCATGCCCTAGCGGTCGAAATCGGATCCCCCAATCTCAATGCTGACAATGTTCCCTCAATAGAGACATTGCTAACATGTTGTCAAGGACTTGTTGTGGTAGACAAGAAGGCCTCCGCAGTCCGGTTAATCCACTTTACCCTTCAAGAATACCTCCGTGCTCATTCCGAGCTTTTCGGCACAGCTCACTCAGTGATGGCAGAAACCTGTCTGAGTTATTTGAATTCCCAGCAAGTCATGACTTTTTCGACCAGTCCCCCCCACGATCTCCAGAACACACCGTTTCTCGAATATTCTGTCTATTGGGGAACCCACGCAAAAAGGGACCTTTCAGATTGCGCGAAACAGCTTGCGTTAAAACTTTTTGACGACTACAATAACCACGTATCCGCTAAAATCCTGTTGGAAATACAGACATCAAGCGTGTACACACATGATTTCAATTGTGCTTCCTCGTTCGGTGGCCTACACTGTGCATCCTTCCTTGGGATTGTTGAGATTGTAGCTCGTTTGGTAGAGTTGGAAGGCTGTGATGTCAACCAAATGGACTGTAGGGGTTATACACCTCTCATGTGGGCCGCTTGGAATGGGCAAGAAGGGGCAGTGAGAATACTACTCGGACGGGACGACATCAACCCCAATCCGTTAGATATAGACGGCAGAACCCCTCTCTGTCTTGCTGCCGAGAATGGGCACGAGGGAGTGGTGAAAATACTACTTGGGCGGGACGATGTCAGCCTCGAGAGGCTAGATATGTTTGGCCGAATAGCACTCTGTTATGCGGCTGAGAGCGGGCGTGAGGGAGTCGTGGAAATATTACTTGGAAGGGACGACGTTGATCCCAACGCATTAGATAGCGACGGGCGGACGCCGCTCTGCCTTGCTGCTGGAAATGGGCACGAGGGAGTGGTGGGGTTACTGCTCGGACGAGACGATGTGATCGCCGACAAACCGGACGTGTTTGGCCGAACACCGCTATGCCGTGCTGCTGAGGGTGGGCACGAGGAAGTGGTGAAATACTGCTTGGGCGGGGCGACGTCAATTCTGACAAGCCAGATATGTTTGGCAAACCCCGCTGTCACTTAGTGCTGGGAAGGGGTACGAGGGAGTGTTGAAAATACTGCTCGAACGGGACGACGTCCGCCCTGACAGACAGGATGAGGATGGTAGAACGCCGCTTTGGAATGCAGCATGGGGTGGCCATGAGGGAGTGGTGGAGATACTGCTCGGACGGGGCGACGTCGACCCCAACAAACCAGATGTGTTTGGCCAAACACCCCTCTACTGTGCTGCTTCGAGGGCGTACGCGGGGGTAGTGAAAATCCTACTAGAACGAGACGACATTAGCCCCGACAAGCCAGACGCATCAGGCGAAACGCCGTTCCATTGTGCTGGCCGGAGAGGGCACGAGAGGGTGGTGGAAGCTATACTCTGGAACAGTGTTCCCAACCGTTCAGCCAGTCCGTCTTCGTGCGGGACGGACTACGACTCATAGTCCGTCTTTTTGGGGAGCTGGGATGGACTACGCCCGGGAAGGTGAGGATTGGATGGACTATAAGGGACTATAGTCCTAGCGCTTGGACATCCGACACTAGCCAAGTTAATATCATACACCTCCAAACGGATTCTTTTCACATCATGAGACATCACTCGTGCTGTCCCAAGCCGTCCTCGTCCCCCCGTCCCCGGCTGTCCCCCACCATTCTCGGCCGTCCCCCACCGTCCCTGTCCGGGCTCTTGACAGTCCCCCTACGGGCCCCTGGACGGTTGGGAACACTGCTCTAGGGGTAGAGTTTTAACCCCGGCTGTACACCCTTCGAGGCTCCATAAACATGATTTTAACCGCGATTGCCTCTCGCCCGATCTCCTACAGTCTAAAATCCCTCCTCGTCGCAATTGCCTTCTCACCCCTCCTTTAAGATTAAGCCTGATACAAAACCTCGTCCTGACCGTTTTCTTCCGGCCAAGGGAAATGATACGCGATTGGAATGCACATATCCAGCGCCCCTCGCCCGAACCTCACACGGACTTCGTACGTAGCCGGGTCAAAAATTGTCAGTTTTCTCTAAGTTCTAGAGTTTGATGTGAACTGCGGAATATTTCTGTTGTGTTAGAGTAAGCCGGTTTGGCTTGGAATTTCTCTCATATCCGCTATTTTGGCTTGCTTTCTGCTTGTAAATCCTCTTTGCTCATCAGTTATTCATCCATATTTTCTATAATTCTCTTGTTCTTTCTTCACCGAGGTATAGGCGTGAAGGCTGTTTACATATAAGGGGAAATAACGTGAACAATTGTACCTCGCGACCGAGTACCACAGGTGGAAATCGGTGAATGTATGTATTTCCTTCGATAGCCACCAGGCCTACACGATACAGCCGATTTTCCACCCTCACAGTAGCGTGCTTTCACCCCGGGAGTAATGCTAGGTGTATTTTATCCTCTGTTGTTGAGGTTGCCCGAATTATTACCGCTAGTATTAAGCTGGGGTACTTGGTTGCGAGGTACAGTATAGTACAAGAGTTTGTTTGAGTTATTTGACACCATGCGGTAACCACAACGGTGCTTACGACTACAATCACAACTATAATGACTATTAATGTCAAGGCCTGTATATTTGTGTCCCTTCTCTCTATGAGAATGGGGTCTGGTATCATAATAGTACCTTTCATTTTGGCTGTGGGATGGACTTAAGTTGTTGTAAAGTACAGTGACTAGACAAAAGTCTTGGTGATCGCTTAGTCAGCAAACTAAGCGAGAATTGCCCGACACCCCCCCGACCAGGCGATTGTACTAGGGTGTGAGCAAAAGTCTGTCGAACAACCTCGATTGCTCTTACAACCAACTCCTAACCTCTTGTGACCTGTCACTTTAGGCGGATTGGCGTATCAGGTTCCATGGTGGCTGTCTCGCGATGGCTTCATGTCTTTATTCCAAGGCCCTGGTGCAGACCTAGTCGCAACAGGAGTGGAGGGGTGGATTCACACCGTGTTTTAGAGCAGTGTCAACGGTCTGGGGGTAGGGTGGAGCTGGTAACGGCTTCCATCAACAGGGTCATGTGGCCCTCAGATTCTCCTGATCACCAACCGACACTTTCTCATGAGGGTTCAATTCCTTCAACCTTGGTTGTCCGTTGCGCTGATGTGAATAGTTTTCGACATGAGTTTGCGGATCTAGGCGAGACCCTTCCGTGTTCAAGTCATGGAGTCTGTGGACTGGGCACCTGTTCGAAACTCGGGGTCGGAGATGAAAACATTTTCGTGGGCATTAAATTATGACCCCGCACTTGTTGTGCTTGCAAGAGAGTACCGTAAACAAGATGTACTAGATTACGAGTGGGGCCAAGCCAATAAGTGTGTTTTGCTGAGAATGTGACAGGTCAACCCTGGGCTCGGCTATAGGTCATATCCTGTGTGAAGAGAAATCTGACAGGGAGTTTGGTAAGTCTGATTGGAAACAATTGGGCTCGACGTGGTCGGCCTGCTAGGGCAGTGGCCTAGTGGCCCTGAGCAGGTATCGCGAAGTGAGTGTGAATAGCACTTGTGAGGCGAGGTGGTATTCTTAGCTGCCACGAGCTTTGATATCAGCCCGAGAGGACAGTTAGCGCACGTCAGTCAAACTTTGGCTGATAGATGTTTGTTAATTTGTTTACCACTCGCAGTAGTGTCTGTCTCGGATGGATTAGTCCTCCAGATCGAATACCTGTAGTTGAGCAGATTGAAGATGTGTTAGGCGTTTGGCTTAAGGAGTAAACGACACTATGTGAGATGCACGCAGCCTTTTTAGAGGTACAGGGCGAGTAACGTGAGTTAAGTTTACTGCCCGTATTCCGGAAGGGGGTGGGTGTTGAGTTGAAGAGATTTGGCTGGGGCCCGTAGTGTCCTTGCGGCAGAGGGTTTTTGCAGGGCTGAACACCTTTGCTTGGCGTGCATTTTCGGATGGAGAGGAGCGGCCTTAACATAGAAGAAAGTAAGTCCTTTGGTGGTCTTGACACGGACTACGCTTTTGCTGGGCGTCTACAATTGGGGGTTCCCGTAAGGGACAAGATGTTATTGTTAATTCAGCACCATTTGCGCAAGTAGGCGGATTGGGGGCATCCCCCCAAAGTGTTGGAGAGAGGGGGTAGGGTGGCATCTGGGGTGCCGACTGGGCCTAGGGGGCATGTTGGTCCTGGGTTTGGTATGGGTCCAATGATGGGGAGGGGGCGAGGTAGGGGCTTTAGCGGCAACGGTAGAGTCCCTTTTGATCCGAGCTCATACCCGAGACAGGGGTTTAGGCCTCTGGGACGGGGGTATTTAGGGCCTCCGGTTGGTTAGGTTGGTATGGGCGAGTTAGAAAGGCACAGGTCCACCCCACCGTGTATGCGACTCATGGATGGCATATGCCGTGAGCGGTAACTGGGAAAGGAGGGTTCGGGTCGACGGCTGGGTATGTGGATGTTTCTTTTGTTTTATGCATCTGCCATTGTATCTATAACTCGGGAGGAGGGATATGTGTTGGGGAGAGCAGGATATGGTTTGGTTGTTTAGGGTTTTTTAGTTTTGGTGGATGGGATTCTTGAGGATTTGGGTTTTGATTTGGCGCATGGGCTCTCGGATCAGTGTGTTGGCTCGGAAGGCTGGCGCCAAAGTCCAGCGATGGAGGGTATCCGGCACTTGTTGAGGCCTGAGTTGAGGGGGATTTTGGAAGCCGGTTTTTGTCAAGGCCTGGGAGTGGGCTGTAGGGGCATTTGTTTGTGGCTTTGCTTTATTGTAGCTTAATGCCTGAAATGGAAAAAGTTTATAAAAAAAAAAAAAAGAAAAGAAAAGTCTGTCGAACTCTGGTTTGGTTGGTCAAAATAACGTGTGTGAAACGCAAATTATGCAGCTCAACAGGCCATAGACGCTAATTTTTGGTGAAGGAAAAAAGTCTGTCGAATTCTTGGCGCTGTGGCTGGAGCAGAGAGCGTTTTCAGAGTGGTTGAGAAGGGCCTGGAGCCAATCAGAGGGGATTCGACAGACTTACCCTGCACCCCCGGTACACTCGCGTGTGAAAAGTCCTCGTAACCACACAGGTGACTGTGGCTGGGCTCTAACACGTGACAAGTACCACGCCTATAATCATATGTAGTCTTGGGTACTGGTCGCAGTGAGAAATAAGTATCTATTAAACAATAATGCCCATAATCTAAATATACCACTTCTACCACCCTGTATGAGTTCTCATATTAGGTATTGTGGGAGTCGTGAACTTTCAAATGCGGGGTGCCATATTGCTTGAGTTTACAATGATGCGACCGGTTCCTAAGGCTATATCTAATTGTGGTGGTGATACATAGCAGGTGTTACAACCCAGCCACACTCACCTGTGTGGTTACGAGGACTTTACAAACGCCAGTGTAGAACCAGAAGAATTAAACATGACATGAAATATTATTTTGGTAGTAAAGAAGTGAGAGCACACATTTAGTACTATGTATTATATGGTAGGTGATTTTCTAATAAGGCCGGGGCGGAGGGGGGGTGTCAGACAATTCTCGCTTAGTTTGCTGACTAAGTGATCACCAAGACTTTTGTCTAGTGACTGTACTAGGACAAAGCTTTTCGTCCGATCGGTGGCAACCAGGCAACACCTCAAAACACTTCACTTCAACGATCAACCACCCCTGAACAACCATGCCTCCAGAAAAGACTGGCCATCTCACAGAGTTTGAGAAAGGGCAAATTGTTGCTCTGAAAAAAAAATCCCTTTCTTTTTCTGAAATTGGAAAGATCTTGAGTTGTTCTAAGAGTACTGTTCTAAGTTTCCACAACCAGTATCAAAAGAGAGGTGATGAGAAAAACCTCCCAATTCCTGGAAGACACAAAATAATGGATACCAGAACCCATTGCTGCCTAGTCAGAGAGTCTAAGAAGGCACGCCACCTCCCCTTATCAGAATTGGGCAATGAGGTTGCACCACATGCCTCAGTGAAGACCATCAAGTGAGTTTTAGCATCAGTCAACATCAAGAAGTGGAGAGCCAGGAAAAGAGCATTTCTGAAAGATGAACATGCTATCAAGAGGCTAGCTTGGGCCAAGGAGTATAAGAATTGGACAAAGGAGGACTTTGAGGGGGTCATCTTTAGTGATGAATGCATAGTTGAAAAGTCCAAAGATTCTAAGGGTATTTGGGTCTTCAGAACACCAGAGGAAAAATGGCATAAGGACTGCATTCATGGGGTTACAAAAGGACCTGGGATAAGGTTGATGGTCTAGACTTGTATTTGGGGTAAAGATAAGGGTCCTCTGATTCCTATTTTTAACAAGAGTGTGGATAGATTTGTATATATTGGGGTTTTGGAGAATGGCTTAGTTGATGTCGAGCAGGAGGTGGAGGACACAGTTGGGGATCCTATATTTTAGCAGGATGGTGCAAAAATACATACTGCAAGAGATACTCTGGCTTGGTTTGCAGAAAACCACATCCAGGTTTGGAATGGCCACCCAATTCCCCAGGCCTCAATCATATTGAGTACTGTTGGAAGAGGTTGAAGGAAACGCTACACCAGCGCTTCCCCAATATTCACAAGACTAAAGGGGGGTCAGATCCTATTAGAAGATGTCTAGCAGAAGCTCTTAATATGGTTTGGACTTAAGATATTAAAGGGGAATTTTTGGAAAGTCTGTGGGAGTCTATGCCTAGGAGAGTGGCTGCTGTTCTAGTGTAACAAACCAGCCTTCCTCAAGGTGTTCATAACGGGAAACGACTATCTTACTGTCATAGACTATCGACATAGTCTACGTAGTTTGCTTCGTCTATCGTTATAGACTAGCATCTTGCGTTTGGTGTAGGTGTAGTGATTGTAGGAAGTCCTATCGTGTAGGAATAGAGTACTCGCATACAAGCGAGGTATCATAGAGATTAGGGAATTAGGTATCTCGAACATATTGCACCTATGGAAGGTCACTGTCAATGGGCTTGGCCCGTGCCCCAGTAACTGAGTGGTGTATTACTTAGACGGTTGCGTGAAGAGCTCTAACTACGGTAACCTTTTTTTTTTTTTTTTTTTTTTTTATATAATTTATTCGTTGTTAAAGTACAATAACCCCAACCA
>Ga0307509_10003748_pt1 | contig 22630 bp, 25 predicted proteins | sample 10_EM_MG_FD_202245 | JGI IMG/M metagenome (GOLD analysis project Ga0307509, IMG submission 202245) | Populus trichocarpa ectomycorrhiza microbial communities from riparian zone in the Pacific Northwest, United States - 10_EM | ecosystem: Host-associated > Plants > Roots > Unclassified | place... | reverse complement strand
TAATGCAGCATCTGAGAACTAGAGCGCTGGTGCGGTCAAGTACTTCTCTCAACCCTTGGCGAAGAGGAAGCAAGCGTGGGAACATCTCACTCAAGCTCTTCCATACGCGACGACACACCTAAAACGGTGACGAAACTCGGCAGATCTCACCCATAGGCTCGCAACCAATCGAGAAGTCTTTCCTTCCTCAACACCGCCCTCTTACCTCTCTCGGGCGATCCGATTACCAACATGGGCGCGAGGGGCCGGGTAAGCCCAACTTACCGCGTTTATGTCGGCTGAACCGGAACGCGTTGCTCGTGTCCACAGGCGGAGGAACACCGATAAGGAGCTGCCGAACTCCTTGAAGTACCACGAAACACTTTCTGGAGGGACGCAGATGTATCAGGACCTGTTGGAGATGGAGCGAAAGTTGGGCTGGACGATGATGAAGAAGTGGTGGGTTCAACGTTCAGCCGGTGCGCCAACTCAACTCTCTTCATTTCTGAACAGGGTTTCCATATTCTCAATACGAATAGGTACCGCGAACGCTCAGGATGTTCCTTAGCCGTACGGTTTCCTCCCAAGTGTGGCAATAGCCAGAAACTGGCGATCCTTCCCACAACTGCGACACTGGTCAAGGTATCCACGCATGGCAACTGAAGTCTGATGGAAGGTATTGAGCGCTGGTCATGTCCCCTGCTCCAACGGCGCTATAGTTTGCCGAACAGCGCCCGAAAGATCGGCTTCCGCTTCGAGAATCCCCCCAACTCGCGAAGCGAACGGTTCTGGGAATTGACAGGAATCTAGGAATATCCAGACGGTAATGTGGCCGAGGTTCGTCTTTGGCTTGGGGGAGGTGGACCCGCTGACGTCCGCCCCCCTATGAACGTCATGCTACGCCAAACGGGCGACGCACCTGTCAGGATCCGAGGCGCTCCCTACCTTAATCGCCAACCCTCCCAGTATAAGTATCATCCTGGCCCCGGTGGGTCCCACTCTTGACTGTCGCTTTCGTCGGAACTGACACCAAGCAGCCAATCCACTCTACCAGGAGGAGTTGCAAATAAACACGATCCACGCTTTACAAAACTACCTCGAAATCAACGGTCTGTTGGACAAAGTCGACCGGAGAGTAACCAGAACCAACGACGAACTCCGCCGTGAGTTCTCCGGGGGAACTGGGTTTTATCCTACGATGCTGACAATGACTTTGCGCAGCTCCTTGGTCCCGAAGCTTATTTCGCACGGTTGCCTGAGATTGTAAATCGGCTCCTCATACCTCCCGACCCCATCGGGCCTCATCCCCACCATTGAGAGACCCGTACAGTGAACGGCGCAGGTGGGGGGTAGGCGACCGTAGGGTCGAGGCCCTCAAGACGTGCCAGTATCCAACATCATCAATACCCAACCCCCCTCCCTCTCACTGTTCTCGCATCTAAACGATCTCCCGAGCCACCACCTGCCTACTCCGGTTTCCATATTGTGTTCGTGTTGTCCCGGGACCCCCAGTTCGAGGGTGGCAATCCCATTCGACACTTTTACGCGTGGGCTAACCGGTTAACCGCTCGGTGATCAAATCTCAAGCTCCTAAAGCGTGGAGGTCGTGTGAAATGACCCTGTGCACTCCCTGCTCCCCGGGACATAGAGTGCCAAGGTCCCCGGACTGCCGCAGTTACCCGTCAGAAGCAAATAACTACAGATACGTTGGGGGTGGTGTTGGTGAGGAGGAAGCGTACAGATGCAGGTCTTGATGGGAAGATACGCACAACCACGAACCCCTTACAGTTTTGGCTTTACTCCCACGGGTCGTACCTGTGAACACCACACGGAGAAGTGATTGTTGAGGATAAGGTGTTCCGGAACGGCTGAGTGACAACCATTTCGCGGCGGTGGCTGGTGTCATGCCCGAGACCAGCCTCGCGAGATTCGCGACCTTGATGGCTGTACCTAACGGGGAGATGGCACGAGCCTGATATTTCCGGTGTTGAGAATTTGTGTCCGTGGTCGAAACTCGAGGTAATGGTAGAAAACGACATTGAGGCGCACGAGCCCAAATACAGATATCTTGAGCTGCCCAGGCGATCACCCGCGTTCTTCGTTTCGCCACCACCGCCTCGTCCCAACCAAGATTAGCTCTGTGCCGTAAGGATAGGCACTGCAATCTGGGGGTTGCTGATTGATAACCAGGGGCAATGACACGCCGGTTTCAGGGGATGAAGGAACGGGGTTCAGCGGGGTGTGTGTGAATCCGGGCAACTCGGTCACTTGCAGAAGTAGCTCAGGATGTACTCGCACAGGAGTTCAAACGTTCAACTTTCAACGCCCATGCATTGTGAGCGATTGCATAGCGTTCCTCTCCGTTGCCTTCGCCCCCGGGGAAAGGCGTGATACATAAAACCTGCTTCCCAAACGAGCGCTCTGGATCGGAAGTGCGCTAGATAACAAGGGATCCTCTGGGCGTTGTTGAACGTGTTCCAATTATAGATCTATTTCCCATCATCACCCGCAAGGTGAGCGTCGTTTTCGGTACAGCTCACCTCAACGTTGGGGAGCCTTCATCTGCTGGGTCGTGCCCCATTATGAATGCTTCACCGGCCACCAAGAGAACAGGTCGACTCTTTGGGCTCGATTTGTTCAAGGATGCTTTACAGGTTGTGATGGACAACCCCTAGCTTGAAACTCCCGACCATGGAAAAACTGCAGGCACAAAGACCGGGGTATTCTTAGATTCCGGTTGAAGCACCTAGGATATGTCACAGGCTCCACGCACGGCCATCTATAAAATGGTCGAGGTGGATTCCCTGGTTTCCTCAGCCGCTGTGCAGCTCGTCCAGTTCTTCTCTCCTACCTCCCAAACCTCAGGCCTGGTGCCGTTCTCATATGTTATTCCTTACCATTCACATCATCATGTTCTCCAAAGTCACTCTCATCATCTCCCTCGTTGTCGGCGCTCTCTCCATCAACGCCTTGACTGTCCCGGTCGCCCGTTCTCCCTCTCCTGAACGACGAGGTGAATTTCCCCAATCGTTCTCTAACATATCTTATCACGATCTAATCCTCGTCTCCTTCGCATCAGGTTTCGGGGACTACTACGGGGGTGGAAGTGGTGGTGGTGGAAGCTACGGAGGTTTTGGAGGCTATGGCGGAAGCGGTGGAGGCTACGGAGGTTTTGGAGGCTATGGCGGAGGCAATGGAGGCAACGGAGGTTTTGGAGGCTACGGAGGTGGCAAATGAGGCTCTGGCCCACGATTGTAGGGATGTGGGGGTCGACGTAATGAGCTTTAGCACCCTCTCGGTGGTCTGTACTGAGTGGTGCTGGCCATAATCCTTGTAATCTCCCTCAAGTTTTCCGTAGCATACAGGACAGGGTCCCGATCAAGTATCAAGTTCAGCTGGGGATAACAGTACGAACTACGAAGCATCAGGAGGTCCGAGTTGGGTCAACCTCATCCTCTGTGCCACGGTTGGAATCTGGGATTTTGGTACTCCACCCTGCGCGTATCTCCTTCCCTCGGTCCAGCGTTTCCTGGGGGGGTTGAACCGGTGGTCGCGATCGACTTTGATTCATTGGCCCTCAAGCTCAAGGATCATCACAAAGCCGCGTCGGAGAAATGGTTCACTGTGGACCCACGATTACCTGCCGGGGGTGGTGGAGAATCCGAGTGGTTCCATCCCCATCCAAACGCTTCCATGCGACGGGGTTCGCGTGTGGACGGCGGTGGGAGTATCGGGGGTTTTGTGGTCTTCGTGTTCTTGAACTTCGGGATAAGGTACCCCCATCGTGCTCTGGCGGAGCCCGTAGGGAGCCGGGAGTGATTTATATGACGTCCCTCGCTCCACCTCTCCCCGCACTGGGCGTCGACCTGACAGCTGGAATATGATTTTTCCTATGCCACCGCTGCCTCCGACTCAGGGGGGTTCATAGGCTGTGATTCAAACCAGAAACGAAAGCCATTTGGTTGGATTGGTGTAGTGTTATAGATACGTGGATCCGAAAACGAGAGCGCTGGTGTGGCCGAGGATCTCAACCCTTGGCGGGAGAGGAAGTAAGCGTGGGAAAACGTCTCGAGCCCCTCCACGACAAACCCAAAACGGTGACAAAAACTCGGCAAACCTCATCCAGTCGAGAAGCGCTTCCTTCCTTTTTTCTCTCTTTAACATCTCGGGCGATTCGATTATCAACATGGACGCGAGGGGGCCACCAAAGTAAGGTCAACTTATTGTGATCGCGTTGTGCTCAGTTGGAACGCGTTGCTCGTGTCTACAGGCGGAGGAAACTTACCGATAAGGAACTGCCGAACTCCTTGAAGCATCATGAAACCTTCTCGGGAGAGGCACAGATGTATCAAGACTTGTTAGAGATGGAGCGGAAGTTGGACTGGACGATGATGAGGAAGAAGGTCGAGATCGAGGACGCGTTAGCAAGGGTGCAACCGGTGCGCCAACTCGACTCTCTTCGTTTCTGAACGGCGTTTTCATAACCTCAATCCTGGTAGGTACCACGGACGCTCAGGCTATTCCTCAGCCACACGGTTTCCGGTCAGGTGTGGCAACAGCCGGAAACTGGAGACCCTACCCACAACTTTGACACTGGCCAAGGTATCCCCGCCTGGCAACTGAAAATCGAAGGTAGGGTCCTAGAGGTGGGTGTTGGTAGTGTCTCGGGTCGCGTCCCCTGTTCTAACGGCGTTGTAGCTTCCCGGACAGCGCCCAAAAGATCGGCTTCCGCTTCCAAAATTCTCCCAGCTCGTGAAGCGGATGGTTCTGGAGATTGACAGGAATCCGGGGGCATATCCAGACGGCAATGTGGCCGAGGTACGCCTTTGGAGTTGCGGTTCGGAGGAGGAGAGATCTCTGACGTTCACCCCAGTGGCCCAGAGCGCAAACACAAACGCCCCCGATGGACGGTTTCACGTTACGCAAAACGGGCGACGCACCTGCTAGGATCCGAATCATCCTCTACCTCAATCACCAACCCTCCCAGTATAAGCTTCACCCCGACCTCGGTGAGTCCAATTCTCGGCTGCCACCCTCGCTTGGGTTGACGCCAAACAGCCAATATACTCTGCCTGAAGGAGGAATCACGAATAAACGTGATCCACGCGTTGTGGAACTACGTCAAAATCAACGGCCTGCAGGACAAAGTTGACCGGAGAACAGTCAGAACGAATGACGAACTTCGCGCCGTGAGTTCTCCGGGAGACGGGGTTTATCCTGTGCTGCTGACAATGCCTGTTTGCGCAGCTTTTTGGTGCCGAAACCGTGTATTTCACACAGTTGCCTGACCTTGTAAATCGGTTCCTCATGCCTCCGGATCCCATCGTGCTTCATTATATGATAAATCCCGCAACTGCGCCGGCTGAGCGACCCACTGCTTGGGATATCGAAGTCAAATTAGAGGACCTATCTCTCAAACATCGTATGAAGAGCGTCACGCTTGACGCGAATCAGGCCACGCTGAAGACGCTTGGTGATATCGATGACGAGGTGCGTCGCGATCGCGTACTACCCACTTAGTCAGCGCGGTTACTCACATCCCGACAGATCGCAGCGCACATCCAATCGTTACACAATTCGGCCACGAAGTCCACGTTCCTCCGTTCGTTCTCACAGGAACCCGCGGAGTTCATTCAGACCTGGTTAGCTTCGCAATCTCGGGATTTGGAGACCGTTCTGGGAAGTGGGATATCGGATGGTGCTACGATTAGGTTGGAGGATTTGAAGAGAAGCGAGTTCTTCAAGTTGCCTTGGGTGGAGGAGGCGGTTGCGATACAACATGGGTTCGAGCTTTCGCAAAAGAACTCGTGATTTTGTTTTTTGTTTCCTCGTTGTGTTGTTCTCCCTCCGCCTTGTCTCGTATTCCTCAGAGAGTAATAGACGTTGTAACAACGCCGTGGGCGAGATCTAATCGGGGCTAGTCTGATCAGGCTGGGTGATCAGGCCACCTCGGCCATTTATTGCGCCTCCTCGTCTCACCGCCCGTCCTTGTCCGAAACTTTCGTTCGCACACTTCTATACCTCCCCCAGGTCTTTGAGCGATGGCCAGCAAAAGAGTGCGTGTATTTGACCCTCCTGCTGTTGATTACAGGTGTCTGACGGAATGTTGGTCTCAGCTGGACAAGCTGCGTCAGGTCGGTCATACTGTTCCCGAACCGCGATTGGCACTCATTTGGATGTAGTGGGCCGGAGAGGTTATCCATTCAAAAGATAAATCAGCCGTCACCGACGAGTTCAAGGCACTAGAAAACGATATCGAACTCCGACGCAAGGGGATTGCTAGGTTCGTTTTCGCGACGTCGGGTTCTGACTCCCACGTTAAAATAGCTGACCTTATATTTTTGTTGGTTTTGTAGACTCCAAGTTGTGTCCGATAACTATTACCGATTCCTGTCGAAGAAGAAGGCGTTGGAAGTCGTCCCGGAAGAACCTGACAAACTATCCGCTCGTGATGCATTCGGAATCGTCATGATCGGTCATGGGGAAGAGTTCGGAGAAGATTCCGCCTTTGGTTTGCCAACTTTCCAAACTTGTTCGTATGATGCTCGTACTTACTGGCGGCCGATTGATAGGAACGTCTCTCGTGAAATTCGGCCAAGGGATGTGCAGGCTCGCTGCGCTGCAGGAGACACAAGCCTTGACGTTCAAAGACGGTTTCTTCGCTTCACTCAAGATGTACCACGACGAGATCAAGGAATACCATGTTCAAAGGAAGAAGCTTGAGAGTCGAAGGTCCGTAGACTAAACCGGGCCGGTCGATTCGTCACCGCTTACCACCTTTCACAGATTGAACTACGACGCTGCGATTAGCAAAGTCGAGCGGTTGAAGAACTCCAAGAAAGACAAGGACAAGGAAGAAGCTGACGTTGAGTTGGATATTTGCAAGAGTAAATAGTGAGTGACCGAGCCTTTCCTACAAACCCCCGAGGTGTGTGACTAAACCCTCACCCCGTAGTGAGGAGAGTTCAGAGGACGTCCGAGCTAGAATGCACGCTATCCAAGAAAACGAGATCGATCAACTTCGGGAGCTCTCCAAATTCCTTGAGATGGAAACTAGATTTGCGGAGCAACATCTGGATGTTCTCAGAGGCGTGAAAGATGATTGGATCGACGAGTTCGTGGTCATCCCATCTCCTCTACGAGGTTTTTCTAACCTTGGTATAGCGTAACGCTGGAACGAGTTGCTGCTTCAAGACCTCCCCCCCGCCCATTCCAATCTGCACACTCTACCCCCGATGCTAGGCAAGGATCTGTACGGTCTCATCGGTCGACACGGTCACGGGTGGTCGAGTCCTCCGATGAGGAGGTTGTGGTCCCTCCGCCAAAGTTGCTCAGGAGAAAGTCTTCGAACGCTAGACGCAAGTCGGATGCGGACAAGGGTCCATCTCGACCTTCTTCGAGGACATCGAGACAGAGGGCTGACAGTTCCGCCACGCTTGGAGCCAGTGAGAAGGAGAGGGAGAAGGAGAAGGAGAAGGAGAAAGAAAAGGACAAGGATAGGTCCTCCAACCGGTTGAGCGTTGCTGGGTGGGCGTCTTCCGCGCTTGACTCGGTGATGAACGGGCGCGGGAAGAAGGATAAGGAGAACTTTGCCACTCTAGAAGACGGAGAGAGTGGAGCGAACGGTGAAGGCAAGACCTCACCTACACGGCCACCACTCATCCGTAGGCAATCTTCCAAATCCCAACCAGGCAGCAAGAAGAACACGCCCTCGAGTTCCCCTTCTACCGCTTTCAAGAGTTTGAAAGCCCTCACGGGAATCTCTTCGGATACCCCGACGAGGATGGTACGGGCCGTCAACGATTTCTCCGGGTCCGCAGATGAGCTATCGTTCAGAGCCGGAGACGAGATCGCCTTGTTGAACGAGGTTATCGAGGGGTGGTGGATGGGCGAACTACGAGGCAAGAAAGGATTGTTCCCTACCTCGCATACAGAACCCATACATCATCACCCGTCTTCTCCCGCGAAGCTTCGACGGCTCCCCAGTTGGAGACGCGGATCGGGCCCCACATCCGATGAAGAAGACATGAGCAAGACCACGTTGGTGAACCAAGACGTCGGAGACTCGGACGCGTTCTCTCATCTCATGACCAGCGACGACGATGATCACCCGTTCAGCGACTCGAATTATTTCGCCAGTCGCAGCGCCATCACGCCATCCTACCCCTCTTCGTATCCCGGTCATCGGCCCCCAGACAGCGCGACGGAGGACGAGAACGAGAACGAGAACGATTACGACAGCCCGTTGTTGAAGGGCGATTCTTATGGGGACATTATCCATACCCAGAACGAGCAGCCTCCTCTGGTTAGGAAGCCTTCGTTTGGTAGGAAACCTCCTCCGCCTCCACCCCCTCCAAGAAGGAACCCGGCTCCGGGTCTGGCACCTCCACCTATACCACAGAGGAACCGGGCGGGCTCTGCGGTGTCTTCTCTCCATTCGAATTCTGCCAATTCGTCACCGTTCGATAGCCCGATGCGGTCGACGTTCAGTGTGAACAACACTGCGGGCACGAACCCGAGCACGAACCCGTTCGATAAGAAGTAGCCCGGGTTTCGACGCTGGCGTCAAAACCCATTCGGAGCCCTACATACCCGGATCAAGCTTTACAGTCGTTTTTAGGTCGCACTTATTTATTTATTTATTTATTTATTCCTCCTCCCAGTTCCTTCACATCTCTAGGGATCCCCTTTGTGTAATATCTAATGCGCTTACGGTGCAGTTGCCAGCTGGGAATTACACCTGGCTGTCATAAACGGACCCCTCGCGTTCCGCTCAACTCCAAGTCTCTTCGATGAGCCTCCCACTGCGTTCCATCGAGCACAAGAAATCGGTAGCTTCCTCGTCTGACATGTTGCCAGCGTTTATGGCTGTGTTCTTGATGGCGGCTTTCACGGCCATGGGCATCTTGTTTGAAGACCTGGCAAACCTGGGTCAGGGAAAGACACATTCCTCCATCCGTGGAGGTGACTATCACCCTGAAATATACACCCATCCGTCCCTTTTCCCAACTCCATCCCAGATACGCTCCGCGTCTCGTTCGATGAGGTGTTGCACATACGTCCTTCGGACACCTTCTGGACCGTCACGGGACGCAGCAAGTCGGTAATTTAGACCATCGAGCTTGGCATGATTTTCCCATTCGACGGCGTAGTGCTGGTCTTTGGTTGCAGACCTGCAGCCAAAGTATAACGTGTTGTCTTTGGGGGGATCAACGCTTCAACGACACGTGGGATGGCGTTGGCGTGTGTTGGAAGATCTCACCTTTGGCGCCGAGTTTCAGACGATGTTGGATAATGGCTCGCATGGGAGCCACCCCTGTCCCCGGACCGACACATATGATTGGAGTCCTGGGATCGTCCGGGAGGGTGATGAATCCTTTCGAAATCCCAACAAGGATGGTATCACCTTTTGACAAGATGAGCAAATGCAAGGCGCCACCACAGGGGTACGGTTATAACCGAAGCTTACCGGGGACCAGGGTAGACAAGTAGGAAGTACACACGCCTTTCCGTGGTACCTTCAGGCGAGTTCTATAGTTAACCATTGCAACGCAAAGGTGTATTTCCTTCGGGAAGTTCTAGCATTCTCCTCAGTTCCTGGATCCATTATGCCCAGGCCAATGCTCATACCTTGACCGAACTTGCAATCGAAAACTCTCGAGGTCGTAACGGGGGAAAAACGTCGAAGATGTAGTTGAGGGGTATCCGCACGGAACGAAACTCTTCCAAGACCTCTTTGATTGTCCTACGCACCATTTGAGCATACTCGTAGAGATCCTCCTATCACGAAGTAAATAGCCGTCATGGAGGTCAACTTCGGGAATGATATAGAACGCACCGCCCCTTCAGGGGTGATAAACTCTTGTAATTTTTCCTTTTCCAAAGAACTCTCAGCGAAGTGGTGGAGAATTTCGAAGAACCCATATCTTGGAACGGCGTTGATGTTCAGATATCGAGTGAAGATCATTCTCAGTGTTGCAGAAGGCGGGAGATGATCAGGAAGCGATTGGTCTAGCTGCCCGTAAACCAGTGCTCGTCCACCCAGATTTTCCATGCACACCTCGCAATGAAATATCAATGGTATACAGAGAATCCGCGATGTCTGACCAGCCCATCGTTGACAGGAAACTGTCGACATCTTGAGATGGTATTTCCGGGTGGATGACTGCAACGTCTCCAGGGTCGTAACTGATCTAATTATTTCGCTGGAATTCGGATGAAGGGTGGGGCGTACCTAATCTCGTCATGAAACGTGAACTCTATCTGCCGCACATCTTGGTACCAGTCGGGAGATGTCATTCGTCGGTTACACCGCACCGTTGCCGTGTGGTATTGTTTGTCCAACGAGAGCGGATCAGGGATGCTGGAATTGGTCCCTTCCTCCAGTTTCATTGTGACACGAGGTGGCAGCAAGCCAACGGGCGCGGTTGGAATGACGCTATCTGGTAGTAGATATATCTCCAGAAGTGCGGAAGAAAGCTGGTCTATCCATGGATTTAAAGCCCCGTCAATCCTGTTGTATGGTCAGCGAAGGGTCGACCCGCCAACGTGCAGCACCACGAACCCAAAATGATGCTGATCATCTCCCTCTCCTCTGTGGCACATTTGCGTCGCGCCTAGGCCAACCAGTCGACGCGATAGCTTCTTCGCTGGCCAACAGAACTTCTCGTACGACGAGTCACCCAAGCCGAAAACGGTGAAATGTAGGTCCTCGAGAATGTCGTTTGGCAAATCCGACCGAAGAAGCATGGTCCAAAGAGTAGTCATCGACCTGGGCTCTTGCCCTGACCCCGTTGTCGAAACGACGAATATCATGAGAGTTTCGTGGATGAGGTCCGACTGTACGTTCCCGTTATCTGATAATGAGGCCGGGTTCTGCCGAACATCCGACGAGAGAGAAATGATTCTCACCAAGGGATAGTCTCTGACGTCGATATTCCGACATTCAAAACTGAGGTTCCGACAACGACATGCAATTCTGTTGGCTGCATCTTGAGCACTGCCGGTCTCGGTGGCATACAGGATCGTGAGGGTTCTGTCGTGGTCCATCGGACGGAGGAGTTCCGCTGGCTTTCCCACGCCTGGCAGTGATTTTTCTCTCCCCCCAAACATCTGGCCTCGTCTTTCACTTGACGTGGATCTACCGAGCCGTAATCGCCCTAGTTCCCTTCTGCACGTTTTGATGGATCTCTAACCTCCCAGTGTCATCCAGAGATCCTCCACGCCCTTGGGAACTAGATGACTAAGGCCCGGACAGCCGCATACCACTCCGTTCCCACAGCTGAATCTGGTGTCCATCTCAGCCCATCCCAGCCACACCATTTTGACTCTCATCTCAGATGTGCATCTCACATGGCTTGCCGTTCCGTCACTCAGGGGTCCGGTTCTCACTTCAGGCTCGGGTTTCTGTGTTTTTCGGGGGTGTGGACGTGCCTGATAACTGCGGCTTACAAATATCATAACAACCACACTCATCCGCTTCGCCAAATGACGCTGGACTCGTCCCCGCTCCCAGCGTTTCTTTCGAGTCATCCCATCTCCCACGTTAGTGACAATGGAATCGCTTCTGGCTCCTTTCCTCCTCTTCCGCGTCACCGTTTAGGCGAAGCGCACGAGAATGTGGCGTCACCTATGAGATATCCCGGATGACTCGGAGCTACTACTCAACCTTCTCCTTTCACTCTCTGCGTCTACGTCTACTGAGTCATTTGTTTGGGAACCACGTACACCCGACTTCGTCCAAATAATCACCCCTATGTTCGGAGCGATGATTTCGCTTGGGAGCATAAAATCACAGCCGAAGACATCAACCAAGGACGATTGGTCGATAGGCTAAATACCGGATTTGGAGGGCAAGGTGGTTCTTGTCACCGGAGGGAGTTCAGGTATTCCCCCGCGCGTCCCTGGGTATGCCCGTCGACTGATCTTATTTGGAAGGTGTGGGGAGAGATATATGCAAGCAATTTCTGTTGAAGAACGCAAAGGTATACATCGCCGACGGGTCGCAAGACAGCGCAACGGTAGCTATCGCAGAGATGGCCATTGAAACCGATGGAAAATACGCTCTATTCCACCACTTGGACCTTGGCGACCTGGATGCCGTCAACCAGTCCTCCGAAGCGTTCATGAAGTAAGCCGATTAGCATTAACCGTGTCCGGTTCACCGACGCCCCCTGTTCACGCGACCCCAGGAAGGAAACATCTCTTCACGTGCTCTTCTGTATCGCTGAAACCATGTGCCCCTCCAAGGACAAATACACCGCACAAGGGTATGACCTGCAATTCGGGGCCGACACCCTGGGCCACCTCCTCTTGATTCGGAAGCTCCACCGCCTCCTAGTCTCGTCCACGACTCCAGAGCGTCCCGCAAGAGTTATTTGGACGTCCTCCTCACTTCAGTCTCGTTGTGCTTCTCCATTCAATTACGAAGCCCTCAGAGATACTCCCGCGAGGAGCCAGAAGTATATCACGCCTCAGACTCTACACGAATCGAGCAAGTTCGCGATCGTGCAGCTTGGCTTACGCATGTCACGGACGACGTTCAAAGACGACGGCGTTTTGATGATCTTCGTTGATCCCCACGTGGAGGTTGAGAAGCCCTCGTCGAAAAATACCATGAAATTCGTGGGTCAGGTTTCGGCTCTCATCCCTTGACCTGTGCTTACCCGAAGGTTACGCCGTTGCAGTTTAGAAAACCGTCTCGTTCATCAGAGTGTGGAATCCTCACGACCTACCTCTACGCGGGCACATGCGCCTCACTTGAGTTACAGGGGAAGTATCTCACTCCGCCGTTTAAGGTCTGCAAACCCTTCCCAGCTGCTGAAGATGAGATGACCCAGCAGGAGATGTGGAATTTCTGTGAGAAAGCTATCTGTGGGTACCTGAACAAGCAGTGATTGGTCGAGTGTGGGTCCGGTGTTGTCTATAATAATGTCATACTGTTTGTACAAGGGAAACGGTTTGATTAATCCGATTGAATGCGCCTGCGTGAAAGTCGAGAGAGAAAGGGCCTCGAGTATATGGCACCACCGTATTGTCCTGTAATTCGCCATTCAACCCCTCGTTTTACCCACTACCTTGAAACCCACGATTAATTCTCGGATCCGGTCGGGCGGGCTGGCTCCCCTCAGCAAACCTCGTCCTAAACAACTTGGGAATGACCTCAAATGATGTCCCAACCAATTTCTCGTCTCCTTCTGTGAGGCGTTTGGCTTGGTCGTTGAAGTTTTCTAGGTTCTCGAGGAACGCCCTTGAAGGGACGGATGAAGAAGTCTCGGCGAATCCTCCCGCGGAGGTTAAGGCAAAACCCATGATCGGGTTGCCGTGGTTATCCTGAAGCGTAAGTTCGTCAGTTCGCAAACTAGCCCCCCCCCCCCCCCAAGGCGATGAAGGTGGCGACGAATTGATGGACACAGAGCCTTACTCGAACGAAGTTAGCCATCTGTCTCCAGTCTTCCTTCAACATCTTCTCCGTGATATTCGCGATCATCTTCAAGATATCTGCACACCTCCTTTGTGCCTCTTTCACTACAGCTGGTGTGGACAGTGGGTGCCTAATGAGGAGTCTGTAAAGCTCCGAAAGACCCGTGAGGGTGATCACGGAATGAGAACGGAGTGAGACAGTGCTATCGTGTTCGCTCGTCTCGGCGAATTTGTCGGCGAGTTTGAGGACGATAACAATGTGTTGTTGGAGGCGGATTATAAGTGTTTCCGTTTGGTGCAACCAGGAACCAGCCCCAAACGCTATTAAAATGAACACCATACCACACTCGAGAAGTGCGAAGTGGAGGGGTAACCCACCTTGTTGGTTGGCTAAGGCCATGTGTCCTCGGACGTCCTTCATTAGAACCATGGTCTTGGCTCGTAATATCAGCGGACAGATCTCGCAAAGCACAGGGTATGCGACCTTGGGGTCTCAATGTCAGGTCCGAAAAACCTACGGTGCAGAAGAGAAACCCACCGGTAGTTCACTCCTAAACTGGTGTTCCAGATCGTCGCAGAGATCCCTGATGCTCGCTTGCATCCTTTGCGTAGCGATGTGCTGAGAGGAAACCAGTCAACACCCCAAGCATTGGATCTTGAACAGCTTACCGAGACTTTTCTCAAGTCCCTGTCCGCGTTGAAGGATTGGATTCCCGGGAGTCCCATCACATAGAGCGACAGATACGCTTCGAAATGCAGGATCTTTGACAGGAACACCGCTCGTTCGTGAGCCCCTTCGGAATATCCCCCGATTTCATGACCGACGTTCTCGTTCCCACCCGTACCCTGCGAAACGAACCTAATATTAAAAGTCCGGATCGTATTCGCGGCTTTCCTGAGGTGAGCCATCGCAATCTTAATGTTCTCCGTATTCCCCGTATTCATCACCGCCATGCTCATATAAATCTGCGCTTGAGCGTAGGCGAGTGGATCGTCTTCCGGTCTCATCGTGTTTAAGGCTTCGTAGGTGGTTCGGAGGAGTTCGCCTTGGTGTTGGAGGAGGGAGAAGTCTGAACGGTTGTGTTGGTAGAAATGGCACCCTGAGACTTCCGCGAAGTAGATGAAGAATGGGTGGATAAACGCGCCAGAAAGGTCACCGATGATTATGGCTTGGAGTTTTGCGAAGGGGATGTAACTCCCGTGCATTGTCCGAAGAGACACGAAGACCATTCGGCTGGGTTTAGGCCGATTATAATCGTCACCTCTCCTCTCCGGAAGAAGGGGGAACAACTCACAAGAGCATCTTCCAGTCGTGAACAGAAATACTTGACAACCCGAACGCTTGTGGGTCAGCGTCAATTGTGTACACCGGGGCGGACGTGTCGAAAATCCCAAAGGACTGTTCGAATGCCCTCTGATTAACGGAATACGCCATTTCCGGTCCAAACTCCAGTTGTGGTGGTGACCCCAACCTGCAATGCGAGGAGGGAACAACCAGAGCACTTGCACCCGGTCCTGCTGGTGAAACATCAAGGTGGGCGGTTTCATCGTAGAGACTCCAGCCAGCGTCAGAAGTAGAACTGGCAGCGGTGGTGGGTGGTGCGGTGCGGATACTGATCATTTCGTTGCTTCCGCTGCCAATGCTCCTGTCAGGTGAGATGCAGCTAGTTCTGAAGAGCAAAGCTTGGGTTTCTGGAGGTGGGGCTACAGGAGCAGAGGTTTCTTGAGGAACGTCGGACTTCTTTTTTCGTTTCTTCCCGGGTTGATAGACACACTCCAAATCATTTGGAGATTTTCGACACGTAGAACATTTCGGCTTCGCCCCATCACATTTCTAACAAACAAACGGCAAACAGATGTGCGGTTTGTGAGTAATATACCTAGGGGGGAAAGAGGAGTACGGGCGGTTTGGCATCGTACCTTCTTGTCGCGCCTAACTCCATGTAGGAGACCCGTAGTCAGTGCTCAACCAACGGCGTGGGGAGTGGTGATCACAGACCTGCAATTCAAACAAGCCGATCCCTTCGCTAGCGCACTTTTCCTGGACGTGTGATCTCCATAATCGTAGGTGCAGGCGTAAATCCCTTCGACGCATTGTCCGCAGCGGGGTTTTGCTTGATCACACCTCTGAAGCGGCGTAAGCTTTGAGTGGCAATAAGCTTTACTGGAGGCGGGTGGGACCTACAATCTTAAGAGCCCTAATCGTTCCGTAATACAACGGGGTTGGGCGATGTCAGCTGCTGTGCACTGGCGGGCACAAGTCAAGGTGCGGGGGGGATTACATATCACCCGTGCTCACCGACAATATGAACAAATGTCGTGGAGGACCATAGTATCTCACTACGGGTGGGTGGGACTTGTAAGTAACAAGCCGACGTTGAGAAGGCGCGCAATTGATCAAGTGATCCTAGTGATTGAGCGCGTTTTCTAAATATAACGGACCTCAGCGCCGGCGCCTGGTTTTGGCCTCCTCCAAGTCCCCCGATAGCGGGTGTCGCCTAGAGGTTCGAAAGGGCGGGGGATCGTATTGGCAAGGGTGGATCGTCGACGGATCGAGGGGGCGCCGTTTCGTGTCAGACCCTCAGTGGGCGTCGCAAACGTGGGAAAGGGAATCCGTGGATCAGCGCTTCAGCTTCAGCGATCGCCGAGCACCTGCCCTGACGTCTTTACACCCATCACTGAAAACTTGGTCGATACCCGGAATGCTCGCTGTTATGGAGTACCCCATTTGGCACGATATTGGGTCAGTTGTGCTGAGTATCGAAGGGCGTGAAGTCTGGGGCTTCGCAGGCGCGTTAATCGAAGGGCTTGGGACTATAAGGGACCGGGGGTGGGGGCGTAGGGAACTCCCCAGAAACACCAAAACTAAACGAAAAAGCTAATTACCTTGGGTGAGTCAAGTTTTAATGGCGAGTTCCTGGAAACTGGTTACCTGGGTTCTCTCAGCCCATCATCCCCGTGCATCCATTTCAACGGTACATGAAATCCAGAGTCTTTCCACAAACAAGAATTGCACCTGGAAAGCTGGTAACTAAGTTCCCCACATCTATCCACTGGCAGTCCTTTCACGTTCAGCGGGGGGAGAACGCCATCCTGATGGTTAGGTCGCTGGGACTTTATGTCCATGGTCAAAACTCAGGGCGGCGAGGAGCAAAACGACGTGGAGTGCAGGGCGCGGAAGGACCAGAACGAACTCTGACAAAGATGACCGGCCATTTCGTCACGACGGGCCTCGCGCAAACGGGGCCATTTGAAGAAGAACCGCCCTCGTGATACGGGATATTCAAGCCACACACAGGCGATGGGCCAGTCCTTCCTTTGCCACCAACGTTCTTACCTTGCTCTCAGATTCCCCTCACCAATTGCACTTCCTGGAATACACTTCTGGACCGCCCGCCTATTGCCCGGCCGTTTCTCACTCCCAATACCCAGTCCGTTGCTCCGAACATTGGGGGATCCCTATTATGATTCGAACTGTGATTATTCGAGCATGGTTGCAGAGGGGGCAAGGTGTCTAGACTCTAGAAGGGGTGACAGGGGCATCGCCTGGATTTTTCGAACCGTCGGCGTGAAGACTGACGTTGATGATTGCAGGCATGACACTGCGGGTCCGGGTTTGTGCCGGGCAATTCTTTCTGACCTCCCACAGTACTAGGTTCCGTCCCAGCCGTCAGACGTGGTCGAGTGGTCCTTCACCCTGGGTCTGGAAGGACACTGGTGAAGATGTGAACGGGGCGCGTTTGTTTGGTTACCTTTCTGGCGCGAGGATTGAATGTTGCCCCGGCGGGAGGCGGCAGACTGGGGGAACCATGAACCTCGAATGTAGGGAATTGCAGTTATTGATGGTTTCCTACAGTATCTGTAGTTGCAATCCAATCCCAGCATTCCGACGGTCTCCAAAGTGCCGTCCGGTCTCTCCCTAGACCTTCAATCGACGGACCGCAAAGCATCCCATCACCGATCGTGATCCGGGGTGTGCCTTTCCGATCTTTTTTTCCGTTCTCGATCTTTGTGTCTCGTCGTCCCCCTACCTCCACCACTCCACACCGAAGATGGAGGATTTGGAGACTTACCAGACTCCCCTCGCCAGGTCCGATCCCCATTTCTCTGCCGGACCGGGGATCGCACATGAGATTGATCTGAACTGGAACCCGTAGCCGATATGCGAGTAAGGAGATGGCGTATCTCTTTTCCGCCGCTGTCAGTTATTCCATCATCCATCTGTAACTGGAAGAGGTTGAACACCTGACGATTCACAGAATCGACATCATACTTGGAGAAAACTCTGGCTCAATCTCGCCATCGCGGAAAAGGAGCTTGGACTTCCGATCCCTGATGAAGCCATCGAACAGATGAAAAACAACCTCGTTCGTCCATCCCCCTACCCCTCACCTCTTCCCACATACCCTGGACTCCTGACCCCTCCGCGTTTTGTTCGTGGGGTTTTGTGTAGCATCTGGACCGGAAGCAGTTTGATATCGCCGCTGAGGAAGAAAAGAAAAGAAGACACGATGTCATGGCACATGTCCATACGTTTGGTGTCGTCGCGCCTGCTGCTGCGGGGATCATCCAGTTCGTGTCCTCGACCCACCCACCCAACACTACTTCTGATACGCCTTCGTATACACAGTCTTGGAGCGACATCATGTTATGTCACCGAGTAAGTCCTACCACCCTCCCCCTCTACGATCCCCACTGCAACTTTGTTCACATCCATTAATGCAGCAACGCAGACCTCATCTTCCTCCGCCAAGCCCTCACCTTTCTCATCTCTAAAATCTCCGTGGTGATCTCAAGATTCACCGACTTCGCACGTCAGTACAAAGACATGCCGACGCTCGGGTTCACACACTATCAACCTGCCCAACTCACTACTGTCGGAAAACGAGCTACGCTCTGGATCCAGGTTCATTTTCCTCTCCGCGAGGCATGTAGGTGATGAATGTACTCATCTACGCGTGAATAGGAACTGCTTTGGGACCTCCGGAACCTCAAACGGGCACGGGATGACCTCGGCTTCCGCGGCGCAAAGGGAACGACCGGTACTCAAGCCAGTTTCTTAACCCTCTTCGATGGCGACCACGCAAAAGTAGAGGCACTGGATAAGCGCATCACCGAACTGTGTGGGTTCCAGTACGCCTACCCGGTCACATCGCAAACGTATTCTCGCAAGATCGATGTCGACGTCCTGGCGCCGTTGGCGAGTTTCGGTGCGACGGCACACAAGATCGCGACTGACATCCGGTTGCTCGCGAACCTCAAGGTATGTTTTGGTTTCAGGAACATGCTCTCTGGATTCTGAATTGAGGAACATCGACGCACGTAGGAACTCGAGGAGCCTTTCGAATCAACGCAAATAGGATCTTCTGCAATGGCGTATAAGCGGAACCCAATGCGCTCGGAGAGGATATGCAGCTTATCCCGGCATCTCATGACACTCCACCAAAATGCCGTCATGACCTCTAGTGTGCAGTGGTTCGAGAGGACCCTGGATGACTCGTCAGTTCCCATAGAATCTCCTTCGCCATAGTGATTCTGATGGTGAACTACAGGGCAAATCGACGAATCACCCTCCCCGAAGCCTTCCTGACGGCCGACGTGGTCCTAAAGACGCTCCAGAATGTGTCTGAGGGGTTGGTGGTGTACCCGAAGGTGATCGAGAGGCATATTCTTCAAGAGCTGCCGTTCATGGCTACGGAGAACATCATCATGGCGATCGTGAAGAAAGGTGGGGATCGACAGGTCGCCCATGAAAAGATCAGGGTGTGTTTTGGCTCATTTCAAGTTTAGGTCGGTCGGAAACCGCAACTGACCGACGGTGTGAACGTTGTTTTTTAGGTCCTGTCTCACCAGGCCGCCCACCAAGTCAAGCAACTTGGTCTCGAAAACGATCTCATCGAGCGGGTCAAGGCTGACCCATACTTCGACCCGATCAAAGATGACCTTGTCGCGCTCCTCGACCCAAAGAGTTTCGTTGGGAGGGCACCGGAGCAGGTGGATAAGTTCGTTGAGGAGTGGGTTAAGCCGGCGTTGGATAATGACGAGAGTCGCGGTGGGATCGAAGGTGGTGTGAAGGCCGAGCTGGCTGTTTGAGAGTCATGACAAAATGTGGGATGAATCCAGGAATGTTCGAGAACCAAGTCGCGTGCGTGGATATTGTTCAAAGTGAGTTTAGATCCCTAGAGAGAGGGGGACCCTGTAGCCTCCTTCTACTGAAACCGCCTGAGAGTCGTATGTGATGCGGGGGACGAACCATACCTTCGGATGTGAAGGCAGAATTTCGGACGCGGATGGTAGGGTTCGTCAAAATCCAAAGGGGATACTTAGACCAAAACGTTCTTTTCATTTCAATACGAGGTTACAAGTGGAATGCGTTAAAAGCTCGGTGAGGATCGGACGTTGAACGTTGAGGAACGAGAGTAGACCGCCTTGGGTTGAACGGCGGTGAGTGAAAGCGCGGCCGCCGTCATGCGCGTTTGTTGCGTGGTGGGAAGGGAAACGCGGATGGGTGAGAGGGACGAGTTTATTTGGATTGGGGCTTCTCGCCGTGCTTCTCCTCGAGCTTGGCCTGGAATCGCGTAAGATATCAGTTTGGGTCGGGTGTGTGTTGATATAGTGGTCTGCGTACGAGTTCTTTCTGCTTGGCTTGGATCTATTAGGGAGAGGGATTAGCCCTGAAACGAGGGTAAAACGAGGGGGTGGAAAGCACGAACCTCTTTCCTCAACTTCTCAAGCTGCTCGCGCTCATGCTTCCGCGTGTACTGATCTACACGACCAGATCGTCAGCAAACACTGCTGGGGAAGGACCGAATATCACTATATCGTACCCTCGTGGGCCTTTTCCTTCTTACTGTAGATGAAGGGTCAGGAGCTACGCTAAAGGGCACGAGAACCGAAGGGTGGGGCTGACCGGAAACCCTGGGACTGAGCGACGGAGCCATCGTTGGAGAGACCACGGGCGAGCGTCGGGGTAGCGGCGGCGGGGACGCGACGAGCGACGGAATTTCGGATAGCGAGAGAGAGCATTGTTGACTTTGTGGGATCGTGCGGTGAGGGAAGAGTTGGACCTTTTATTTCTCCCGTCCAGGCTCTCGGTTCGAACCGGGCTACGCCTGGAACTCGTCCTCTCTTCAAAATCACTCCCGATCCCTCCCTCGTGTCCTTCGCCGCCAGGTAAGCCCTCTCGGTTGTGCGCATCCAAATTCGCAACGGAAATCCCGGAAATTTACGATTTTCTCGTACACTTGCTTCCACCCGTGCGGGCACGGAGTGTTTCCAGGTCCGCGAGGTCCCTTCGATCCTCCTCCGTCCTCCGGGAAGGTCTGCCCATCTCTGTAATTGATCCAGACGCGATGTATACTCAACTTCACCGCTCTGTCCGATGTAGATTTTGTTCAGAACCTGTACCTCAGGGAACTCGAGGTTTACAAGCCAGTGCCAAAGGCACCACGTCCCGTGTCGTCACCGGTCCCACAACCTCAGCACCCATTCGCGACCTCGTACCTCTTCTTAGCTTGCCAATAACCCCTTTGGTTCCGTAAACGAGTTCTTCGCTTTCGCTCCACCTCAGACTCCCGTCCCTCCCGCCGACCTCGCATCGGGACTCGCCCCTTATGACACGACCGAACCCGTTTCCGGTCCTTCCGCCACCACCGCTGACGCCGGCCACGCCGCTGTCGAAACGACCGACGCGGACGCATTCCTGTCGTTCCTGGAGGCTGACATCCCAAAGGGCGAGGCTCACCATCAGACCCGACTCCGCTCAATTTCGGTGGAGGAGTTGGTATGGTATCATGTAATAATCCCGCAGGTCGACAGAACGAATAGAATTGGCATTCTGCCTCTCTAATGACCGGTCCACCGGATCTGCGCTCCCGGGTTCCGCGTTCGAACGACACCCACAACATGAGGACTGATCACCGATACGAGGGCCTATCGGTTGTACGGGATGGCGCGGGTAGCTCTCTGCCACCCAAACCGTGAGCTGATGGCCTCGGAACATTTGTGAGTGGAAAGGGGAGGCAACCGGCCTCGAGGATGGTCGCAATTGAGGGCGTGGGGCGAAACCTTGGTGTTCAGTACCTTACGTAACATATTCAGGTACGTGAGTACCGTGACCAGAATGAGGGAACAGCGTGGTTCCCGCGTGGCTGGAATACCATTTAACCTCAACAGCGAGTCCGTCCCCTCCCTTTCTGCCGCCGCAATCTTCCCACTTGGATGAGCGGTCATGGCGCATTACGCAGACTTTTCCAAGAGTGAGTCGTCAAGCCAACTGAGCTCGAGCAGTGGTAGCTGACGAACAAATGATTTAGTTAAGTTTCCCTCACTTGGTTCCGAGGACCTCGTTCGATCGGCGGAGGACTTGTTGCACGTATATCCCTTTTTTTACAAGTTCGGGCTATTCTTCGGACAAGAACACATACCGGCCATCTCCAACATGGTGTCGAGGGGTAGAACTTCTCCAGCGGGTTTGTCCTCGAAGGAAGCGACCGCATTGACGAGGTTGTTTCGTGACGTACCTCTCCGCCGCCAAATCCGCTCTCAGTGTCTGACGCCTGGTGGTTAGATCATACCCGATAATCTTCACAGGGGTCCCGCGTCGGACCCATGGACCAGACTCTTGACCCACGCACTGCTCCGCGGATCGCGAATCTTTCCCGGCTTGAAGCTGTGCGATAAATCCCCGGACTACACCACTCATGGATTCACAGACATCTGGAAGGGTGAATATCATGGGGAGCCAGTGTGCGTTAAGGTGGTTCGGGGCCAGAGGCTGACGGCCCTGAGGGAGGTCGAACAGGTACAGCGACCGTTTTGTTCAATTGGGAGCGTACTCAACTCGTTTCACTCCAGATATATCGTCGTGTGGTCAAAGACAGCAAGATCAATTCTCATCCGAACATGCTCCCCGTCATCCGGGTTTCGAAGGTCTCGGTTCCGTTTTGCATCATGAGCCCATGGATGCCAGATGGGAACATTACTCAGTACGCCCAAATGAATCCGGGTGCTGATCGTCTGATGCTTGTACGTGCCCATTGGCCTAGAGAGTGATGTGGATAATCTGCTGACTGCACTTGCAATAGGTTGCCCAAGTGTGCCGCGGTCTCATGCATCTTCATGGGTCGGGTATTTTGCATGGAAATATTAGTCCGGTAGGTGATGTGAAGGATCAAGTGAACCCGCGCTCTGATGCCCGGCGCGTCCAGGACAACATCTTGATTACTCA
>Ga0307509_10003747_pt1 | contig 22630 bp, 18 predicted proteins | sample 10_EM_MG_FD_202245 | JGI IMG/M metagenome (GOLD analysis project Ga0307509, IMG submission 202245) | Populus trichocarpa ectomycorrhiza microbial communities from riparian zone in the Pacific Northwest, United States - 10_EM | ecosystem: Host-associated > Plants > Roots > Unclassified | place... | reverse complement strand
CTATTCTTTCAATTGTTTTTAATTGTACCCATAATTGTTTCCAAACTTTTAATTTCATCATTATCAAACTCAATTGTCAGCCCTAAAGTTGATCACTATTTTCATTTCAGTTTTTGGTTCTTTTTGGCATTTCGATCTTTAATTGGCCAACAAACTTTCAATTCCTTCAATTTGACCTTTGATTTGGTCAATTTCAGCACTTACTTTCACGTATCTTTTTAAGTTTGGTCATTGGTTTTGAATTTCTTCAATCAAGTTCCTAATTGTTCATCAAACTTCAATATTTATGCAATTAAGCTTCTAATTTGACCAAATTAACTCTTAAAAAAAATGCAATTCAACCCCTAGTCCTTAATTTCTTTTAATTAAAGCCTAAATTGACTTCAAAAATCAATTTTTCTTGTAATTAAACCCTCAATAAATTCAATTAAACCTTGAAAAAATTCCAATTGAGTCCTTGAACATTCAATTTTGAATTTCCTTCCTCATATTGAATTTTTCTCTATTAATAGAGTCTTCATCAGTCGAAAATATACTATTAAATTTTTCAATCTTGTATATTTTGATCTTTCCTAACCAGTCTCCAACAATTTTCTTGGCGTTCTGGTATATTCTTATTACTGATATATTTTTTTTATTTTCTTTTAGTATATTTTTAATTAATTTTTTGTATTTTCTCTTTCCTTTCTATTTTTTATGATTTTTTTTGTTTATGTTGGGCTCCAAAATAGGTAACAACGAAAATAATGATCATGAAAAATATTATTATTGCCAGTAATATATCTTGCAATAAAACTTCATTATTCTATTAAAAAAAAACAAACTAGAAGGCAGTATATAATTCCCAATACCAAGTCCACCACCGAACTCACACACACACAGACCAAGGATTTAAAGAATGCGAAAAAGATTGTCTCAATTAATTAAAGTTAAAGGTACTTAAATAAAAATGAAGATGGAAACCCCAGTAAATTTAAGTGAGCATGTTATGTTATATATAAATATATTTTTCCTTCAAGGGGGTCATATGGTTTCAAGCCTTCCTAAATTAATTATATATGTTAGTCAAACGTCTTCAACAAGAAAATAAATAAATTAAATCAGAAGTTAATTAATTAGTCTAACTAACTTTGTAACTATAATAACTACATAAACATAATATTTTTATTGGAACAGGGAATCTCAATATCTTCAAGAACATGACCAAGGGTTTACCAAGTTAGACAAGAACATGACTAAGTAGGAGTTGATTTTAGATTTGAAGTGTAATGTAAGATGGGTTTTGGTCACTGGACCAGGAGTTAATATATTCTGGCCGGAGTCGAGGTAGAGATAATTAAGGATGTGGAAACACATGAGACCACATGGAACAGCCCGTTTAATGTGATACTTTGGAATATTAAGACTCGGTGAGAAATCAGTCGAGCTAGATTTTCTTAATATAAATCTGATTTTCCAAGTTAATTAACATGTGAAACTATTCTAGCCCACTCGTCATCAATAATTCTCTTCGTGATTAAATAATTAAACCAGCACCTGCTAGCTCCAGCAGAAATACAAAAAATAATGATGATGATCATCATCAATCATCTCTATAGATTTTGTGATCTGTGTTGTGTGTGTTTGTATGTGTATATTTACACACAATATGACTCCTTTTTTTTTTAATTTTTTTGGTGCAAATTTACTTGAATCCCTCGGAATATACCAAATAAATATGAAGAGAGTCTCTATGAACGAACTTCTCGAGACAAAATTTGGTTTTCTCGACGACTATTTTCATCGGCAAAACCAGTCTGTTTGTCGCTGTGGTGTCATAAATACTCTTTTGCCATGAATATCGAGTTATCGACCACTAAATCTATTTCCTTTATGATCCAGGATTTGCTTTACAATTGTCAAGGTGAGTGGGTAGTCTGGCATCATTTCGCAATCAGCAAAACGTTGATACTTGCTAAAATAAAAGAACAATGTCGTTTTAGTTTTTTTTTTTTTTTTTTAAGAGAGAAAGGTTGAATTAATCTAAGTAATTCACCTAATCTGTTACTCGTATTTACATGAGTCAAGTCTGAATGGGGTGATATAATTATGATAATAATTTGGTTAACACCGATCACTTGTGTGTTCGTGTGTGTTTAATATTATGATAGTAATTTTTATGGTTACAGTTTGAAAAGATAGATTCAAGATAAAGTTTTTAACGAGACTCATATAAAAATATAGTGTGTGTTGATTAGGAAGTGTTTGACGTTGTAATAACGATTGCTTTTCAAAGTGTTTTTTATTTGAAAATATATGAAAATATATATTTTTTTATTTTTTAAAATTTCTTTTTAACATCAGCAAATCAAACGATCTAAAAAAATCAAAAAAAATTAATTTAAAGCAAGAAAGAAATTTCAAAATTTTTGAGAAGCATGGCTGGGCTGCGAAAACAAACGGCCCCACCGAATGCTTTCAAAATTATGGTTGAGATAAAATGCAGTTCCAACCACACCTCAACACGCCTTTCATAACTATGACCACTTGGCACTTTTACAAAATTGACAAGGATGGTGCTTGATTTTATTCAAAGTCGATATGTGTCTCTATTAGGACTAAGATAGTGATTGTTATTATGGTAATTATTGTTTTTCAAAGTTCATTTTACTTGGAAATACATCAAAATAATATATATTTTGATTTTTAAAATTTATTTTTGACTTCAACATACCAAAACAATCCAAAAACACCCAAAAAAAATAATTTAAAAAAAAACATTTTATTTTTTTTTTAAATAAAATATCACCATAAAAACAAATACAGCATAAAAGTAACATATGCTCCATTGGAACCAACCCAGGGTACACTTTCCATGGGGCTGACAATTCACACAAAAATCAATCGCCCCACATATACAAATTTCGTATTTCCCATAAAAAAAAAAGTACCAAAAATCTTCTTTCAATCAAATGCAATAATGTTGCCATGATAATATCCCACACTTTACTGCACAATTAGATGCAAATAGGTTTATTTATCATTAATGTCAAAGAATTATTTCAATAAAAAATTTAATCTACTGGATGAACTTCCAATAATAATTTCATATCAAAACTCCAATAATGATTTTTATGAATATTTACAAGTATCCCACCCCATCAAAAAGGTTAGTAGAGATGATCATGCACCAACGAAAAGCATAAATAAACGAAAGAGAACAAAATATTAGCTACTTTTCTTTCTAGAATAATTTTAAAAAGTTAACAATTCTTGTATTCGTTAAATAATTGTTAGTGTCATTCTAAGAAATTAAGTTGTTAATTAAAAATAATTTTATATTATTTATTAAAAAATTGGGATTGTCAAGTTGATATGAAAGTGACTAACTTGGATTTCTTCCATTGGGTCCAAGTCACAGTCACAGCCAAATAAGACAACCAGAGAATGAATGTACTAGCTAGCCACTAACTCATAAATAATTTTGATTGATTGTGATATATGGAAAAATTCAACTTCTTTTCTATATATATATATATAAAAAAAAAAACCCTCTTCGTCGGCTATCTATCAAAGTAGTGTTATATATATATATATAAAAAAAAAACAAAAAGCATTAGATTTGTAATAAGGTGGTGATGTATGACATTGTGATGAACTTAATCTAATCATATTAAAAAATGAATTGGAAGAGCACATTATAGATTTGATTATTGTTTTTTTTTTGGAAAATGCTTAATATCTAGCTAGCTAGGTTGGATCTTCTAAATTAATGCTGGGGTCTTTTGCTATCTGTTTAGATGAGGAGAATCGTTTCTATTTTATGCCTTGGCTAATTTAATTAATTAGATAATTATCTCTACTCTAAGGTTTGGAGATTATAATTAATTAATTAATAATTAGCTAATTAACTATATTGTTGGTAGAAGTCACCATCTGTCATAATTTCTCTGAATATAATTTGCAAGAATTTCTGCACTGGTCCCTGATAGCTCCCACGGTGTTATCCCTTCAGAAACTTCGTTGTTTTCGGCTATAGAAAGGTCAAATACGAAGAGATGAAGAAAATCATGTGTATGGAAGATAATAAATACTGCACAAAAGATCTCAATTTTAACACAATATTCCAAATTATATTTCCATGCCAATTGATGAGTTGGATAGAGTCAGCAATCATCCGGTCTAGGTTTTTGATCGGGTTCTACGAGAGTCGACCCTCCTTTATTTTGTATGAAATCTAACTCAAAACAAGTCCTGAATTAACCGAATACCGAGCCATCATGGGTTTCATTCGGTGCATGAAAATAGCCTGAAGTAGCATGCATGGTAGTATTGTACATGGCAGCATCGGCAGTAGACTACAAATTAGGAAACAAGAAATTGCTTCATAGAAAATAGAAGAGATTGAGATAGGAAAAGGGTTGGATGGTTAAGTTTGGGCTCAAAGGCGTGGCTCGTCATGTTCACAACCTGAAAAATGGACCCAACATCGTCAGTAGGTGTGGAATTGCAAGTGGAAGAGGTGAGTTGATTGCGAGGTGGGTGCATGATTATGCATGTGGATGGGGATGAGTCGTCTTCCTCTCTAAATCTCCCAAGTGTCAACAAGAACTAACCAAGAAGAGAGAGACATGGAGGAGAGGGGACCTAAATGATTACTATACCATGGACCGATTACAGATTGTTAAAACTGATCAAGTAAAGGGCCCAAAGTCAGTCTCAACCCTGGACGACTAAGGTTTTGTTTGTTTGTTGTTTTGGCCTCGTTAAACCATGGATATGATTTAATCAAGAAATTTTATCCTTATGATTAGCAAATTTTCTAGTTATATATATATAAATATATAGTTTTGATGGTATTTACTAGCATAGTTGATCTACTAGATAGATTCATTGATTTGATAGGTTGACACATGAACCGATAACTTGAGATCTTATTCATGTTGGACCAAATGAATTAATCACATTTGTAGTATTACAGTTGTATAGTTTTGAAGATCAAAAATGGTCCTAAGGACGTAGTAGGGGTCCTTGAGTCCAAATCCACATTTATAAACAAGAATCATGCATGGTCCTCACCCTAAATTCTAGTGAACCTTGTGGTGGAGATGGCTATGGTGGAGTCGTACTAGACACACACCATGGCGTACTAGGTGAAGTTTTTGTGGGTTTTCCATGTGCATTCCTCATGGGTGCCATTAGAGAACTTTTGTCCCCATTTTATGATCAAAGCTCCATTGATTTCACATTATAGTCATTGTTCATTTATTAATATAGCTCGTCAATCTTCATCTACTATGATAGCTCTATTGTATCAAATCTTAGATATTTATGTTTGCAGGTTGTTAATTCTTTCTTTATTTTCTTAATTTTTACTAGTTCTATCCCGTCTCGTCTTTGTCGTTCGACTAAATATATTTTTATCTCTTCCATATTTTTACGAAAAAATACACAATCTATCTGAGTGATGATACCTACACTCTTCGGGTTCCCATAATACTTACTGATGATAATATTGGAATCAAAGACTAATTTTGAAGATACTGTAGTGATCGGACCCTACAACAACAGAAACAATGGCATATGCAAATACAAAAGGCAAATCCCATTCACTACTCAAGAGAGTTAGGAACCTTTTCTTATCTAGCTCAAGAATATTTAAGGCTTAGTTGAGCTTTCTCTCTCAAAAAGAAATTGGGAACAACAATGGATTTGGACTGACAAATATAGCATTTAAACTTTGAGCCCCTGTCTCTCTTGCGTTGCAAGAATACTGTTGAATCACAAGCTTTTACGTGTATATGTAAAGAAAAACGTTACACATGGCTAAAAGAAATTGTTAGGAACTCCTAAATCAGTACTCTCCCAATCGTGTTTGATCGGAGTCAACTCTCAATTTAGCTCAAAAGCAAACCTGATGCGAAATAGGATCCAAGATGACAAGTTACTGGACCGACCTGCTAAACCGGTTTGATAAATACGTGAAAAAACACTACTCCAAAGTATCTAATACGATAAACAGGTACCATTTTCAAACTGGGGAACTCTAAGCTAGGACTCATGCACAACCCTCGTCCAAGTGGAACTTCGTACATCTAGCACCAAAGGATACAAATTGAAGGAAGGAACCCCCCGCCGCAAGGAAAATCTTGTTTCTGTTGCTCATCAACACTATGCTTAATAAAAATTCTTGAAACCTCACCAAAGTGAAGCCATGCTTCTAAGCAACTTCCCAGAATCTGCAAAATCCACCGGCTGCTCGATGATACGTGAATCTTCTTCAGCCAACACAAGAATCCTTAAAAGTACTCACTACCTTCTTTGACCTCTGAGAATACAAGTCAGTAAATTATACCCTGGCGGATCATACCTCAACAGCCATTCATACAGGCAATGATTTATTGCTCAATCTTTAGCAGCAATGCATGGCTGTGGAGGTTGAAATGTTATGAAGCTAGGTACAAAATCCATTCAATAAGAAGGCATATAACATAAAGAAAACAAGCAGAGAAGTGCATAAACCAATTCCATATACTTCTCATTACTAGGTATAATGTTTGTATGTCTGAGTCTCTCTCTTTTTTACAGAAAAAAATAGGGTGGAGAGAGAGCAATGCCTCAACCACCAACCAAAGACACTGCTTGCCCTAATGAATTCTCTATGAATTTTTGCTGCCTAAAAAATGACCAATGAATGCACACTCACTGAACAAGAAGATATATCCTTGCCCCTTCGATAGCCAAAAAGGATTTTACAACTTCGAATCTCAAAGAAACAAATAAATAAATAGGAATATTCTACAAAGGAGCAGGGATGCAGAAAAAGCGTGTAAACCACCAAAAAAGGGGGTAAATTTACAACCAAGTAACACTACTGACCAAAGAGCAAGATTCCTTGCCTACTTCGCACCAAAAAAAATAAGAAGAGCATGCTTGAGCCTCTTTATCTTTACTCGTGTAAGAATTGGAAGGCTGGGTTCTCGAGTAGTTCCTCTGCCGGCTGAACATCCATGAAATCTTTCTCTTGCAGTGAATTAGAAAGGTCATCCACAGAGAAGGGAATGCTGTATTAAGAATAATCAGTTTGATCATATTGAAAGATTGAACGTAAAGACATTTGTTTTAGTTGTTGTGAAAAGACCACTTCATAGAAAAGCAATCATAGCACTGTTGCTGTCATATTACATGCTGCTGTGAAATTACACGTCTTATTAATAACCATATAAGTGCTTTCTCTATGGAGCAACTCCTTGAACCCCGAGTGTAATGCTTAGATTTTCTACCCATGGAGTGATTCCTTAAAATCTACTAGTGGAGGCTAGTAGTTTCTACCTTGTTCCATTTCATTTCTTACAATTCAAATTTGTTTCCAATTTATAAACCCCAAATCACCAAATTCTACAACCCTGAGCCTAATACAGACATCTAAAACTTCGCTAAATGGTCCTGCACTGTGCAATCATTTTTTTGTACTTAATCTTATAGATGTAAAAAAAATCATATACATCTTCAAAGAACATGCGCTTTCCTACTTCTACAGGATAGGAAGAAGCTTTTCACATTAATGTTCTGCATATCCAAATATGTAAGAGAGGATTTTTTTTTTTAATAAAGCTTCTTCTGAAATCTGAATCTACTTTGTATAGTACTAAATCGCAAGTATGTGAAATTGAAGAAACTCTTACCCAGAATTGTCATCCAACAAAAAGGAATTGCTAACAGCACTGTTGGAGTCTTCTGTCATCAGTACCCTCATGCTAGAAATGACCTGAAGAGAAATCATGGGTGAAGTCAATGATCATTCAAATCCAGTTGATAAGGTATATAAATCCAAAAACACCATTATTAAAAAATTTAGATATAAGTACTTACACCAGGTGACACGCTCCGAGTATTATAATTGTCGTCCCAATATAGTGTACATATTCTATATAGTTGCTGAACACTCAAGATCTGAGCAATCAAAGCATTGATGTGAGAGAATTGCATGAAACAAAGAACAAAACAAATTGCCCAAACATAAATATAAAACTGAAAGGTGGGGTATGCAGAGAAATAAAAACACAGCCTGAATAAAAATAAAAATAGGGCTGGTTGCACAAATCAAGTTTCTCAAAACTGCTCTACCGAACCATGCAAGCAGATATACATGTGTACATGCACAGAGAGACTTACAGGGCACAGATCATTTGTGATTTCATCGTAGGATATTCTGTACTTCTGATGTATGACCTGTGAACCAAAATTATTAATAAAAGATTCAGTGAAAAACACGGCAAGAGATTTAGTGGTTTAAGACTCAGAAGAGAAGCATTCTTCTAGCATACCAAAAATCCAACAGCCTGTCTTATGTGCTTGAGTTCATCCCAAGATGAACCTGCATACTGCAATCAAAGGAGGTGAAAGCATGAGAATCAGGGAAATTTACACACATGACAGACAAGGAATCTACATCGCAGAAAAGTAAATAATCATCACAAGATAAGCATAGTGACAGTAAACTGACAAGTAAAGGCATATCAGATTACCTCTTCTTTTGCTTGGGCACTCCATAGCTCTAGCTCAGCTAACCCAGATTTTACATATTCACCATTGCTAAATGTGCAACACTCACGACGTAGGAGAAGACTGGATATCACAAGGGATTCCCATATAAGAAAACCTTTCAGCAAAAAAATGATAAAATCAAAGGACCGAAATGACTAAATACCTGTTAAACAATTGCACATTGATATATGAGAAAGTTTGAGTATAGATCTTCTGGATAAGAACTGGAGGCACCTGAAACACCAATAACTGTAAGAACATCTGCATTTTAAAAGAATATTAACAGAGAAACCGATAAAGATCGTACAAAATTTTGCTTCAATGTACTCAGGAGAGTGTTTAGACTATCAACAATGCTCTGCCAGTGACTTAAAGGAGAATCTTTCCCAAAGGACCGTCCAGATCTTAGTACACTTCCCTTGGAAGTCCTGGGTGCCTAAATTCAGCATAAAAACAACTTGACTTAAAAAAATATTGCTTCAAAATATGAAGGGAAATGAGACTGAAATTGGCTCCAAAGCAATTGCAAATGAGAGTGCTGAATCAAACAGAATACCTGAATGCATAAGGAAAGCAAAGATGCCAACTCCTTCTTCAAGTTGTCTCGAATAATTCCATAAATTTTCTCTACATATGCTGCAAGTTGTTGCTTGAAAAGCAAGGCTGGATATTTTGCCTCTACTTGGCGCACGACAGCCAGTGCAGCAGCAGCAGCAAGGTTGGAAGAAGATGGTGATGAGCGAAAACCCTGGGATTGACACAGAAGCCAATTTAGAGAAAGAAATCCACCTTTCGAAAGAGGAAACTTAACAAAAATTCTGATACCATTGTCATCCGCCCAAACAAGGATGTTGCCGAGGGAGGTTTCCGTTGCGGAGTTGCACTAGCACCAGCTGCCTTTATACTTCGTTGCAGTAAAAACAATAAAGTAGATGTATTTGATAACCAGTAAGCCATATGTTCATTGTTTTCTTCATTCTGCAATCAAGAATACAGTTATGGTACTTATGCTGTTTGATCATTGTTGAGTGGAAGTTGTAAGAGCTCCAACAGTTCAACTTATGTATCTCCATCCATGATATTCCTTGTTTAATTAATCATTTCCCTCCTATTCAAGAATGCCTTTTAAGGAACAACCATCATAATATACCCGGTTACCTCAATTGCTGAACCAATCATTTGAATGAGACGATCAAACACACTAGTCCTTTCTGCTTCAAAAGATTTCCAGTGGAGAAGACATCTGTAAATGGTAAGCGCAGCAACAGGCTTTCCATGACTGAACCCGATGTTATTTGTTACACAGTTAATAAGCGCATCAATATTCTCCTGCAGCAAGAACAAGACTCAAAATGTTGAAATTACATTAGCCGATGCTCTGCATAAGAACAAACGCAACAGATGAAGCACATCCCAATCTTTGAAAGCACATACATGTTGACGCTCAATGTGGGATCTCCTAAACTTGCTGTCTGACTCTGTGCCATACGTCTTAACCGGTGTTGCACTCTGTGGCTCCTGCAAAAATAACTCAAACAATTATTAAATAACACAAGCGCAGTTACAGTAAGTAGATGGTCAAAGAAAAGAAAATCATTACATTGGCTTTATTCTCATCGTTCAGATGGTGGCCATTTTCCAAACTCTGCAATTAAAATAAAAACAAATGAGAGAAAAGAAAGGAGAGGGAGAGGAAACCAAAACAAGCTTGCAGAAAACATTCACCTGAGTTGGTGGAATTGGAGGACGCTCTGACAGCTTCTTTGCAGGTGTTTGTAACAGCCCTTGCTGCCGAAGAACTTGGTTCTCCGTTTCAATGTCAGAAAACTTTTCTTCAAGCCTAACAAGTCAAAAGGGAAAACAGAGAGCATGAGTATCAAGGGATTGCTATGAACACAGAATAGCCCAATTCCCACATTGTGCTAATCAATGATCATAAAAATCCCTGCCCCCTCTCACAAACACAGCTTAACCATGAAAAATACCTATGCATAGCAGTCTTCAATTCAACTATTTTTGATTCTGCCTCCAAAGCTTGCTTCAATCTTTCCTCACTTATTCTGCTTGTCTCTTCGAATTTTTTCTCTGTTTCATCAATTTTCTTTTCCAGTGATGTTACCAGAGCCTGAAATTAATCACATAAAAATAATCAAATTAGCGAAAACGAATTCACAAGTAATTCACCCCAATATTGGAGAGAACTTCTGAGAAGCCTTTACTTCATGCAGTGATATAAATGTTGGCATCATCAAGCAAAATAGAGATCCTTAACTATCAACCCTCCTTACCTTGAGTTTCTCATTTTCTATAGTAAGCTTCTCCAGGGCCACATGGTCTACTACTGGAACCTCCTGTATAACAGGTACTTTCTCTGTCACCTTTATGGCAGCCTCACGTTCCTTCACTAGCATTTCTTTAGTTTCTTTGAACTGAAGTTGCATTTCTTGCAGAGCAGATTGTAGCTTTGCATTTTCTTGTGTTTTGGCCTCTTCCACGTCAGCCTACATATTACATGTGAAACATAAAGTTATAGGATGAGATATTCAAGGTTTATTTAGTTTTATATTTTGCCAAAGTATATTCAGCAGTTAAGTGTATCAGATATACAAAAAGCATTCACGTTGGATAGTCACAAGAGAAGCAGATAGCTTAAGCAGAAGTTATAGGCATCAGCGTTAAAAAGCATTAGCATACAGGAGCGTTGTCCATGCACGTTTTTGGAGTTCTATTTTTTGTTGAAGCTACATGTCCAACAGTTAAGTGTCTCCTGTACTTGGTCTTAATAGAGCAAACAAGGAGCAGAAAACAGGAACAAAATGGAAGTTTTTAAAACAATAACTGCACACTTATTCTTACACTTGTTTCAGCAATCACATTACCCAAATTCTAGAGTGCTATAAAAAACAATTGAAAAGCATGGACATAACTAAAAGAAAAATGACTAGAGACCAATTAAAAATTGATGGAATTTGGTCCCATTTTTAGACGGATACAAATAAAGCTCATTTAATAAGTTTATTGGTGTGTTATCATACATACCCTCATGCGTTTCTCCAGCTGAAGTCTCCATGTTAATTCTTCAACTTGCTTTTCCAACTTATTCTTGGCAGCCTGAAGAGCTCCTGTTTCTCTTGCAGCCTGAAAAAAAAGAAGAACAAGAAGAATTCATGTAGAAGAACCTCTAAATATACATAAAATAAAAGAACAGAACAGCATGTGCACCTGCTTTGAGAGAACCAAATAATTTTTAAATACAAAACTAGAAAACATAATAACACAGGCACAAAGTCTAAACTCCAGACAGCTTGAAGAAATCCAGGAACAAGAAAAAATAATTCTCTATATTTTATTTCCAAATGCAGTGGAGTGTGGTTAGTTCTTTCACAAAATACAGATTAAGCATTAAAAAAAACTAACAGTCGCATGCAACCTTCCTAGCAGTGCAGGACACAGTACACTGACAGGAAGAAAACCATGTAATAGTCTTTTCATAGCACAAGATCTGATGGAACAAAAGAGAAGAAAATACAGCTTCCATCCTCAGCTGTTGCCCAAACCATGCACCATAAGATCCAATGGAAAAACAAGAAAAATAAGGGAAACTGACCATCTTAAGATTTCGCAGTTCTTTACGAGCAACTCTTCCTCTCCATGCACATTGCGTTGTGATTGCTGCTTTCTTTAACTTCTTATAATGTAATCGGGCCAGGTATTTGCGACATTGACTCTGGGTTACAGAAACAAATTGAACAAATTCAAATCAGCAACACAAAGCAGAAAAGGGAAATCAAATCATTGCTACATGAACAGAATATTATTACCAAAAACTGCTGGAGAAAATTTTTGAACTTGATGATTGATTTCTCAAGAATATCTTACCTGGATCATAATCGCTGCTCTAGTCTGCCTTCTGAAGCGTAAATCATCCCGAGCAGCCATCCCACGCATGCCTGTTTGAATCGATATAGCAGAATAACACAAATCTTTATAAGCTTTCCTAGCAATATACATGCGTAAATCTCTTTGGATTCTCAGAGAAGCAGCCTCCCTGCGCATGTTCTCATAGACATGGCGAGCAATTTGTCCTGCATCAAGTACAGATAAACTCAAGACAATTAGAAATGAGAATACATGCACCAATACAGCTTTTAACACCATATGTTACCTCTGCATGCAGATTGAATCTGTATCGCAGACCGACGAAGTGTAATAAAGCTTCTGCGAGACAAATATGACCGGACTTTCCTCTGAATAATGCTAGCTGATCTTCCTAAGACCTCACTCCTACGAGCATCCAATTCTGCCATTTGACCAGCCCTAAGAAATACCTTGGTTTTACCAATCTGCAAAAGAAAATGGAATGTCATGGTAGCTCAAAAACCTTCTCAGAAGATCACTGCAAGCCCACATGAGAATGCATGCACAATTTCAAAAGAAGCTTTATTATTAGAGCAACCATTAAAAGGTGTTAAAATTCACAGCAGCTGAGGAAGGGCACACAACTCTAAAAAAGAAGAATGCTGCGAGAAGAGGGTTTCTCACTTGTCAAATAATTACCTGATAGCCCGTGAGCCCAACCTTCTCAAGGAGCCTCTTGCAAGCAGTGACTTCATCCGAACTAACATAAAGTATATGATGAAAAAGTCAGGATCTTCAATGCTTGGGAAGAACATCTTATGAAAGAAACAATCATATACCTCCCATCCAAAACTTCAGGTGCGAGAAGGCCAAATCGATCTACAAATTCATCAAATGTCTTTCTAGTAGGAAATCCAGCACAACTAATTCTAATTGCCTCCATGACTCCCTGAGATGAGACACGCAATCCGTATTGGATTGTAAACATTCAGGCAATTCTAATTACAACAATAAAAAATTCACGGACAGAGAGTAATAGACAATAACAATCTCACCCCACATCGCAGTTGTTGAAGAGCATTCTTATTCTCAAAGATCGCTGGCTTAAGAAGATTATTGGGCTTTACACATCGAATGTAATGTGGCTCAGTTGCACTGAGAGTTTCAAGTAATGCTTGCAGTTGTTGCTGTGGAAAGTACAAATCAGAACTTCATGCCCAAAAAGCAGACAAAGCACATCATAATGAAAAATAACAGACCATCACACCTTAAACCGAGAACCTATTGAAGAGAACTTTGATTGTTTGGAAGATTCTTCTGCTAAAGGTGGAAATAAACCCGACACAAAGGAACATTTGGAAGCGCCCATGAGTGCCTGATGTTCAGCAACAACATAATCTTTGTTCTTGTCCAGGAATAATTCTGTTTGATATGTGACCTGATAATTATCTCAAGTTACTTGCCAGTGTTTCAAAATTTAAAGTTCCTTATTTTTTTACAACATTCAGTGTATGCCATAAGCAGTCAGCCAGAGACTTACATCACCAGCATAATGGCAAATTGTGAAATCACTTCGGGCTAATTTTGGCTTGGCAAACCGCTTGTGGTTTTTAAATGTCTGGTATAACTTTTGGGCGAATGTTTCATGTGTTGATCTTGGAAACATGCTACAAAGTACAAAAGACATCAATCAGCTATCCTACAATAAGAAAAAGTCAAAGACTGATTCAGGGAGAAAAGGTAATGTTTGCCAGAACTTTTAAGTCACTGGTTTTATTGTGTGCTAGAAGAGAATGCATACAGCAACTTTGCTGGCATACTTACCAAGCTTCATCCAGAAGAGCAATTATACCACCAGGTTTCTGAAAATTCATTGGAAACAGTGAATATTGACAAAAAGGTAACCCATGAATGAAATTAAAGATTTCATTGATGCCTTTTCAGTTTCAAAAAGAAATGGTGAGCATTTGACTGTTAACACAGAAGAGTAAGACTAACATAAGTTCCAAGACAGTAAGAAAAGAATCAGTGTGGCACCAAAAGTAGTGTCACATTTGTGGCATATCTGGTTGGAGAGAGATGCTAGAATCTTTGAGAACCAGTACATAGACAAGGTTGTAGGATTCAATAGTTTTCATCTCTTCTTTTGATGTAAGGTTATAAATGCTCTAGGGCTGTACTTAGCTGATATTCAGGAGGACTGGACTGCTCTTCTATGATAGTTCTTTGTTTTTCTTTCACATTAGGAAGATGACTTATTCTCCATCGCAATTTCATAATTCTTTTCAGTCAATTAAATATAATCTTCTTTTAAACTTTTTTTTTAAAAAAAAAAACCCTCTTTATCGAGATAGTGAGATGAAAGTTAACAAAAATCACTGCATCAATATCTGTCACGGATGCTACACCATCCATTTGAAATCCACTTAATAATGAAAGAAATTAATTGCATAGCATGCAGCAGACTCGAATATCATTTACCACGATTAGAAAAAAAAAATTAAGTGTTACAGCCGATTAAGCCATGCCAGCAAAAACTTATGTAGAGGTTAAAAAACCTTTTCAATGAGATCCAGAATATCTTGATTATCAACGAACTCAATGTAGCTCCAATCGATTTCTTCTTTTGTATATTCTTCTTGCTCCATTTTGAAAACATGCTGCACAAAAGAAGGATTTGCATCATAAATTATACAATATAATGAGAAATAACAAGGGCCTCCTTGTATGGAATAGAAAACTTCCGTAAATGTACCTGATTGAAATGCTGCTGAAGCTTCTCATTTGTCAAATTGATGCAAAATTGCTCAAAACTGCAGGAACCAAATGATACCAAGCATCAGATGAAAGAATCAAATAGGCATCTACAAAAGGTCATCACAAGGTGATTGGTTCAACTATCATTGACGTCTTTGCTCTGCCCTCTATGAAAGCAGAGCTAGTGGCTATTCTATATTGAAAACATCCCCAGAACAGCACACGCCATCATATACTCCAGCACATCCCAAAGTGATAAGAACATTGACTGGGCATGAGCTCCTCTCTCAATGCCCGCACGAGGCAAGTACAGTGCTCCAACAATGATGGGTGAAGGAAGCTTGGTGGAGTTTCTTGAACCAGTGCGATTACAAATGCAGAAACATTAAAGCTGGAAGACAGTGATTGGCCTAACAATCTTAGTTTCTTTCTCAACTAATCTACACAGCCTAACCATACTCTACACCCTAGCATCCACTCCTACATAGCACAGATTCTATTGCCTCAAGACATGATGCCGGACTTGTCTTGAGAGGCACAAGTAAAACTTGTACCGGTTCTCTTAAAGAACTAATCAATTATAAAACAGAAAGGCATACCAGTTAAGCACCTGTTTGTCTTGAAACTCTCAAATCCATAAATATCCAGCACACCAATTAAGTACTTTGAGTGAGGGTCTTGACCAATTGAACTATTAATCTTATCAACAAGCCTGCAGAAAAAACAAGGGAAACTATTAGATAAGATGAGGATCCCGAACAGCGGAGTCAATGCTCTGAAGAAGTCAGCATAATTTAACACTGTAACCATTAATTAATGTGCAAGGAACATCCTGAAATAACTTTCTAAGAGTATGAGAATGAAACTTACCAATCAAACAGCCTTGAATACACAACTTTTGCCAACGCGTCTCTACTAACTGCGGCAGATTCGGGATCCAGCCACTTTGTAATGGTTTCATCACGGGTAACAATTACACGTTTGCAGAGAGAGTCTTCCAATGCTTTTGAATCACACCTAAAGAAAATCATGATTTCAGAAGCTGCACTTCTTATGATGGCATATAAAGTGTATGTGTTGTTAGAATAGCATGGCTTTTAGAGTGTACGCATGTGGTTAATGAAATTGATTCTTTACATTAAAAGCTCAGCCACAGTTCTTAAATGAAACCAAGACTTTTCATCTTTAGGCACTGATGAGTCCATTTCCTTCCCTTTTGCAAACTCAATGTTTCCAAGATGGAGGACTGCAGCCACAACTCGAAATATGGCATCCTGAAAAGCATAACAGAAAGATGACAATTAACATTTAATGAGATTTCTATCCTTTAAAGACACTGTCTTTGAGAAATAGTTCCATATACCTGCTCTTCAGCACTTATTCCAACAATCTCCATTGCTCTTCTTGTGGCAATGTATTCCTTGGAATCATCCACAACATCCAATTCATAGCAATTTGATTGATTAAGATAATGGAATGTTCTTGGATTCCCTAATTTGTACTTTTGAACATCCTTCAGCATAAGGAAAAGAATTTACACTAAACATTAGAAAGTAAGAAATTCAACATTTGAATGTTTATGAGTAATTTTTAGAACTGTGGCTATAATTAAAGTCCACCAAGCAGAAAGGAGACAAATACTAGTATATTGATTAAACAATAACTTTGGAGGCATTAGTTTTCAAATGAATTTTGGTTTATATATATCACAGTTTGATTTCATGAGACAAAATACAGTAAAAATTTCAAAAAAGTGAATCTTACACGAGTATAAATTAAGCTGATAATAGAAAGCGATATTTGCACTCCATGAAATTTATCACCAAAGTACCAAAAAAATGAATACAAGTTGGAAAGAGAAAACAAAACTCTTACAGAAGGGGCAGGATCTATATCTATTGTCTTAAATTTTGCGAGAAGCAACAATCTGTAAAGCAATCTAGACAAATTACCTCAGGGGGTGCAGCGCAAAGCATGTAAAAACAGTGGTAATTTCTCTCAGGATCAGAAAGCTGACAAACACGTGACCTTTCTAGCAAATAAGTTCTGATAGCAGCTCCTGAAATCCGTCCCCCCTGATCAAACTGAATCTCCACGAACTTACCAAAACGACTACAGCATTCAAAGCATGCAAATAAGAACAGAGCCTAATCAAGCTGACAAAATAGCAAAGTATTAACAACATATACATTAAGTTTTATGATAGGTCATCCCACCTTGAATTGTTGTTTCTAACAGTCTTTGCATTACCAAATGCTTCCAGAACAGGATTAGACTGCGAAATGGATGAAATACAACAAAAGCAAGCATGTCATGGATTATCTAATGGCAGAAATAGCAAATTTCTCAAAACTTCCAAATAAAACTGAAATTGTGAGACCATATCACCTCCAGGACTTGCTGCTCAACAGTCCTCCCCTCAGTTGCAGCTCTCCCTCCCATGTAAGCAAGGTAGCGCATAAGCAATTTTGTGCTTTCCGTTTTACCAGCACCACTCTCACCACTAACTAAAATTGACTGGCTTATTCCTTCATTCATCATTAGTCTGCATCAGCAGCAATAGCCTTTTCATCGTCTAACAAGAAAAGTTATAAGTACACAAACTGTCAATTACTAACAATTTAGTACCTGTATGAAGCATCTGCAACAGCAAAAGGGTGTGGGCTCAGCTCACCAAAGCTTGCCCCTTTATATTGGGCCATCATGTGACTATTATACAGATGTGGTAGCCTCGTAAAAGGGTTCACGGCAATCAATATATTCCCAACGTAAGTCTGGGGACACCATTACAGTATCAGTGTCAATAGATTAGAAAGTGGATAAGAGCATGCACCAGTTCGACTTAGCTACCCGACACCAACCCTCATAAAAAGAAAATGCAACCTTTTGCTTTTGAATACTCACATAAATTTCGTTCATGTCATATCTCGATCTCAAATTCTGTAGGACACCTGGTTCATGCAGATAAGCCAGTTTTGTCATGTCATCCACTCCACATGGAGGGGCTTCAGCATCCTTAGGGTATGTTTTGGAAGCCTTGACAGTGACCTGTAGTTTTCCAAGATTACAGAAAAAAGAAACCCAAATTCAGCACATCTCCTTTCTCATTGCCATGCATTCTCAGTAATATAATTAAAAATTATATATATGATCAAATTTCATGCAATGAAACACAGAACTTCAGTGGGATATATGCTTGATGACAAAAACAAACCAACTAGGCATGGCAAAAGAACGAAAGTAAATAATAAGTCTGAATTAAAGTTTGGGCACATCAAACATGGGCATTGTGGAGTCTTAATAAAAGCACTCACCGTCTTTCCAGACGTGCAGAGGACCTTAATGTCTTCTTTGTTTATCTCCACAACTTCGCCATCTATCCAAGCTTCATCAGGGTCTTCCAGCCACACAAGAGATCCAACCACCAGACTGGCAGCAGAGGCCTACAAAGCCAAAAGTGTCAATGTTTTGCCTCTTAAATTTATCAAGTCATACTATGCCACCCAAATAAGATACAAGCATCAGATATGGTATTGTTATAGTAAATGAGCACTTTTGACTGTATATACCCATTGATGATTGTCGAAATGGTGACCAAGAATTTTCAATCTCCATGAATCGACTGAGAAATAATTTCTACATCTAATTCCATAAGTATACTAGATACACCGAACAATAGATACAGACTACAGGAACATTTCAGCTGTCATTGTTTCATCATTCGAGTTGCTCATGCAGAAAATACAATCTCCCTCCATCATTTACACCCATATTCTATATGGTGAGATTGCAGTGTTGATTGATATATTTGTTTGATTGGCTCCACTTGATACTCAAAATGTCAATCCCATAGTGGAAACAACAGCCCTCATAGAAAATTAAAGCAAATGTTGGAGAGTACTGGGCAAGTGCTTATTGCTTAACCTTTTTTCTTAGGGGGCTTGGAGGGTACCAGGCAAGAGATTGTTGCAAAGCCTCTTTTCTTAGGGGCCATGTGTGGGTTGCATGAAGTTATTAACAAATAATAAAACTGAAACTGAGGCCATTAAATCCAATTACATGCCCCCAAGTCTTCTTCATACAGATACATTACATCCACAAAAAGAACGAAACTGAAATGATTCATGTGGCCTGCCACATTTTGCAGGAAGGAGGCCTTAATAGAGTTGAATTAAGTACGGCCATTGATGAAAAATGCATCAAATAAGGGCCTCCAGTTCCATTTCAAGGTTCCAGCAACAAAAAACTAATTAAAATATGGTGTTTCACAAAGCTTTAATCATGCAGGGACGACTAAACCATACATAAAGTATTGAAAAGGACGCCAGAGCAGAGTCCCCTGTAATCCCTAGCCCATGAGTTCAAAATGGGTTGACTCGAGGTAAGCTACTAAAGATGAACAAATACAAATTGCAAAAATGGAATGCAGCCTCCATTTCCAATTCATGTAACATCTAACGAGAACACAACATCTAATGGTGTTGCTAAAATTATATAAAAAAAGGACTCGTTCGTTCATTATTTTGATACCAAACCTTGAGTCAGTTATCATCACTAATCCACAACAGCAACCCAAGTATACTCAATTATCGCATCAAACTGTGCATCTCATCTATGCTAATCGATTCAATTAAAACCTAAACTACATTAATCAATTTATAAATAGCTTTGTCAACATGGTAAACCTAAAAGTCCAAAACCCCTTAGTATTACTTCTTGAACAAAAATGGGCACTTAAAAAAAATAAAAAATAAAACATCATCGTTGCACATATCTCAATGAGATCAAATCATCACCAAAAAAAAAGAAAAAAAAACATTCGAGCAAAATGGGGGTGCAGGATATGCTAATATCACCAAACAGATAACATCTTCAACTTTAATTTAAGCACAGATCAGTCCACCAGCAAGCAAAAGAAAAGCCATCCATTAAAGCATCCACAGCTTGAAATTGCAACAACAACAAAAAAAAAAATTGAAAAAAAAAAGATAAGCAGCAAGTACCATTTTAACCGGGACTGATCAGATCAGAGACTTGGGTTCGCTCCTCGATCTACTACTATAGATAAAACCAAACCAAAACAAAAAAATCTTTCACTTCTGTTTCCACTTCTGATTGCTCCCACAATGGATTTACACCAAAAAAAACTAATAACAATACAAAGAATTTGATTTTAAAAAATATAAAAAAGAGAAGCTTAAACCCTTCAACAAGGCCAAAATTTTATGAAGAAGAGAATAAGCTCCTCTCTCCTTTCTCTTTCCCTGTCTCTGCTGTCAAAGCAAGGAACTTTTCTTGTTTAATGTTTTCTTCCCCTTCTTTAACGTCTGTCTCTGTATGTTTTTTTTTCCTCTCTTCTTGTTTTTTCTTGATTTTCTCTTCCTCAATAATAATAACTATTATTATTATAAGCTTCATTAGCAAGGTAATTAATGTTTGTTGATTAAGAAAAGGGCAACGTTTAATGGAGTAATCACAACTCGATATTCCGATGCTGCCCTTGAATATGGGCTGAAATTACTATCTTTTTGATTGACAACTAACGACATGGTCAGATTCGAGTCCACTAAGGTTTGTCTTGCTGTCTGAATCTTACAAAATTGAAGTGTCAAGGCGCTAAATGAGGGAGTGCTCTGTGCTTGTAAAGAGGCTGCTGTTCGAACGGGGAAAATTTTAAGTGCAAAGATTTTGCATGCAATCATAGAGTTGCTCTCATAAACTTTTTTTAAAAATAAAAAACAAGAAAAGTTACCATCGTTTGGAAAAAATTGGAGACCCGTGGTTATCTCTGTTTGGAAATGGAATTGTGATTGTATTTTTAATTGTTTTTTATTCATAAATACATTAAAATAATATTTTTTATTATTTTTTAAAAATTATTTTTGACATCAGCACATCAAAATAGTTTGAAAACATCAAAAAAATATTAATTTGAAGTAAAAAAAATTAAAAATTTTCAAATTTTTTCAAAAATATTTTTGAAACTAAATAAATAGAGTTAATTTAAATTAATAAAAATATTGTTTAGGTAGCGTTCATTGTTGTCTTGGAACGAAAAAGATAAAGTTAATAAAAATAATGAGAAAATATGTCTTGAAATTAATCAAATATATTTTTATTTTTTATATATATACTTTTTTTATATTTAAACATTAACTAAAATGGATAGCTCTGTCCTGGGGTAGCTCCACCCCTATTTTTTTTCTTTTTGTAGCCTTCCTACTATTAAAATCTTGGATGGTAATATAATTAATATGTAAGAGAAAATTAATATGTAAGAGTAAATTATGTCATTAGGGTAGTTTTTTGTTTTTGAAAATGATTTTTAAATTATCTTTTATTTGAAAATCCATTAAATTAATTTTTTATGTGTGTTTAGATAATTTTGATGTGTTGATATCAAAAATTAAAAAAAATAAAAATATATTTTTTTAATACATTTTCAATTTAAAAATATTTTTAAAAAATACTCTATAATATATTACCAACTACACACTTACCCAGCGTTTGGGAACGCGGTGCAAACCACGTTTCCAAAAAACTTTTGTATGTTTTGAATCGTTTTGACATGCTAATCTCAAAAATAATTTTAAAAAAATAAAAAAACATCATTTTGATACATTTCGGCATGAAAAGTTATTTGAAAAGCAACAACAACCATATTCTTAAGCATCTATTGTATAATTAACATGCATACTCCCTCTCAATATCTTTTAAATTGAGAAGAAAATGAGATAAATAAATTTATGTGTAACATAGTATATGCTACATTGCATTTGATTTCATCACCTATGTTAATAGGTGATAAAAAAAAAATTGCAACTCAATAACTTGCCATTCATAAATTGCCATCACTATATTAGTATAGTTTTTTTTATGTACATTAAACACTATTATTCTATCAATATTATTAAACTTAACATCTAGCACATACTTAATTTCAAATGAAATTAGTTGAGAGTTGATCCAATATGACATGGTCGACCTGATAAATCAACCCAATTAAAACTTGGTCTGACTTTTTAAAAAATAAAATTAAAATGTTATTGTTTTGGATTAATCTAAGGCCATGTTTGTTTCCCGGAATTCACTTTCCGGGAGACCACTTTCCAAACTTTCCTGTGTTTGTTTACCATTAGGAAAGTTGGTCAACGGAAAACACTTTCCGGTCAACAGAAAACACTTTCTAGTCAATGGAAACACTTTCCGGTCAACGGAAAACACTTTCCAGTCAAAGAAAAATTTGGTTTGGTTTCCAGGAAAGTGTTTTCCCTTTTGGCTGTGTTTGTTTTCCGAAAAGTGGTTTCTGGAAAACCACTTTCCAAACTTTCCTGTGTTTGTTTGCCATTAGAAAAGTTGGTTAACGGAAAACACTTTCCAGTCAAAGGAAAATTTGGCTTGGTTTTCAGGAAAGTGTTTTCCTGAAAAATTTGGGCGGAAAACACTTTCCGGAAGTTGTGAAAAATTTAGAAATGTCATTATTTGCTGA
>Ga0307509_10003746_pt1 | contig 22631 bp, 31 predicted proteins | sample 10_EM_MG_FD_202245 | JGI IMG/M metagenome (GOLD analysis project Ga0307509, IMG submission 202245) | Populus trichocarpa ectomycorrhiza microbial communities from riparian zone in the Pacific Northwest, United States - 10_EM | ecosystem: Host-associated > Plants > Roots > Unclassified | place... | reverse complement strand
TGGGATATAGTGAGGGTTAGGAGGTGGTGGTGGGGAGTTAATGGTTGGGAGGTGCCCGGGGGGTGATGGTTAGAGAGGGGTGTTTTTTCTTTCTTTCCTTTCCTTCTTCGTTCTTTGATTTGGGGTTTGGAGTGGGGTTTGGGGGTTATGCTTGGGTTTGAGGGAGGGAGGGAGGGGGAATTATCGTATTGTGTTGTGAGGGCTTCCTACAATACAAATGTCATGGCATAGCATAGTATATCTCTATACCTTATTCACTTACTTACCATACTTCTGTTCCCCCCCCCCCCCCCCATCAATCCCTCTCCCGATTCCACCTCACACAATCCTCAAACCTAACCCCCTCCCCCCCAAACAAATCCAACGCGCTCCCAAACGTCAAATCCACCTTCCCACCCGAAAGCCTCTCCACCCTCTCCAAATCCGCAAACTCCTTCCCACCCCCGGCATAAGTCGTAGGAATAGTAACCCACTCCCCCAACCTTTGCACCAGCTCCTCATCAATCCCCCGACACAGCCCCTCCACATCCGCAGCATGAATCAAGAATTCAGAGCAGTACCCGGATAGCATATCCAACGTTTCTACCACCCACCATCAGCCCCCGGAAGAAGGAAGGAAAGAAAGAAAAAAGAAAGGAACAAACGAACAAACCTTTACAAACCTCCACCTCCGTAACCCGACTCCACCTCTCCATCGCAACCATCCACCTCCCCCCCACGCGCCGGCAGCTAAGGTCGATAACCACCCTCTCCGGCCCCCCCACCCGCCGCACCAACTCCTCCAGCCTCCGCACCTCCACGCGCCCGCGCGGGAACAGCCAACTGGTCACGATGACCTTCGCCGCCCCGCGCACGTCCAGCCATTCCAGCGCGTTGTCCGCCGTCACGCCGCCGCCCACTTGCAGGCCGCCGGGCCAGGCTGCCAGTGCCTCCGTCGCGGCTGGCTGGCTGTCCGGCGAGAGGAGGATCACGTGGGAGCCTGTGATGTCCGCGTCGCGGTAGAGGGCGGAGAAGTGTGCCGGGGGGTGCGGGGAGGTGTGGTTGGTTTTTAGCCCGGAGGAGGTGGTGGAGGAGGGGTCCGAGAGGGTTGCGCCGACGATTTGCTTGACGAGGTTGTTGTGGATGTCTATGCAGGCGCGGAATTTGGTCATTTTTGGTGGTGGTGGTGGTGGTGTTTTTTTTGTTTGGTTGTTTGGTTTGGTGGTGGTGGGGTTGGTTGGTTGGTGGGGTGTACTGTACCGTACGGGTTTGTTGAGCCGCAAAAAAGTTGTGGGATTTCTGGTGTGTGTGCTGTGGGGAATCGAAGGTTGTTCTATGGTGGAAGGAGAAAGGAAAGGAAAGGTGCAGTTTCACAATTTTGTTAAGGTTTTGGACGGACAAGTCGGGGTGCGGTCGGTACGATCAAAGTATGATACGGTAGATCTCGAGGGTATAATATATCATTATTCACAAACCATAATATCATACTGTATGATACAATGTCATATCATACTCCAAGCCCGGAAAGAAATGCACGAAAAGGCAAAAAAGGGTAGAAAGAAAGAAAAGAAAAAAAAGGCAAGAAACGCCATCTAACATCTCCCCCGCCAAACTCCTGTGTAAAAAACGAAAAAGGAAAGAAGGGAGAAGAAAAAAAAAGAAATATAAACAAAAAGTTAGAATAAACTACAATGGACTGGATCATTCTACCTCATCATCAGGCACATACTCCTCACATCCTTCATTCTCATCATAGAGCTTCCACCCCCCACCGCTAGGCTTCTTCTTCCTTCCACTGCTACCCACGCTCGAAGGCGGCGGCGGGGTAGTCTTCGGAGTAGAAGTGGCCTTGCTCCGAGGGGCCGGAGAGCGGCTCGGTGTTCGTGGCCTCGCGCTCCTACCTGGAGATGGACTCTTAGTATTCCTCGAGGGTGTAGTCTTGGTGCTGATGCTCGAGGAATTATCAGTCTTGGTATTGCCCGCGCTTCCATTAGCTTTCCTAGAAGGCGATGGGGACTTTTTGGCTACCGCTTTGATGTCAGCGCCAACCGGGGCATTCTGCACCGTCGGTCGCTTTGAGGCCGACTTGGGGGTGTCGCCCTTCTTTGGAGGGCTCGCTGCCGTCTTAGTTGGGGTGACCTTGGGCACGGCTGGTGCCCGGGCCGTGGGACCTGTTCCGGTGACCATAGCGCTCTTCTCACCGTATTCGATCCACTTCTTGACGACTTCGTCCACGCCTTCCAATCCTGCGCGGGTGGCCGGCACTGAGAACCATTCTTTGTGCGTCTTCTTGCACATGTCGCACTTGATCTCGGGACGGTTGTCCGGATTGTCCCCAAGCTCCAGGTGGATTAATCGCTCTATCCGGTGGGAATTTGGTACTTTCCTTCCAATCTCCTTATTCAGGGCCTTGGTTGTTACTTTCGGGGTCGTAGGTCCTGGGGAGGACGCTGAAATGTGAGGGTAATAACGGACTAGTTCCAGGTCGTACCCACATTGGGTTGACCATTCGTGAAGGCGTCGTTGAACATTGTTTGCTCGCCCAATTTTGAGCAATATGCGTTGCCCTGGCTGCGCGCTCTCGGTGTCCTTAGCTACCTCTCGTGGTGCACCCGAAGCACTTCTCTGGTGGGAGCGCCCATTCGGCTTGTTTGGTGTGCCATTGGGGGTGGAGGCCGGGGTTGGCTGTGGTGATAGGAGAGAGTCTGACAACTTGAACATATAAATGTAGCCCGGCTCGTCTTGCTCAGAAAAGGGCTTTGCAAGCTCCTGTTCAAGGCGTTGTGCCGTCTTCTCTGTTAAAGTTGGTGGTACTAGGGGGTTTCCTGGGGAAATGTTAGAGCCGTATCTGGCAATTTGGTTACGGGTACCTACCTTTATTCCTTCGACTACCGAAGTCGTTTATTGAGGGGTGATTTGGAGCCTTAGGTGTTGTTCCCTTTCCCGCCGCTACCGGTCTGGATGTTGGAGCTGCGCTGGCACTACGCTGCTGCAGATGAGTGAGATCCGGGTACATCATCGGCAATTTCGGTGTTGATGGAGTCGAGTCAAGGTCTACATATGTGTTGTCTTTGCTCCTCCCATGTGTTTTCCCGCCCTTCTCAGTAAAATCATTTTCTGCAACGCCAGCAGCAGCAGCTTGCGATTCCGCTTCATCTTTCCTGTACCGAGGGCGAGACTCTTCCTTCGAGTCATCAAGAACCCAACAGCACAGCCTTGACCAAATGGATTTTTTCTCTTGTGTCTTTTGCTGTTGTTGCCTGTGCTCCTCTCGCTTGTGACTGGCAGGGGGAAGAGGTGGTTTTGCAAACTTAGGAGGGGAAGTGAATGAATCATTCCCTGGGCCAATTCTCTTGATCTTGGAAGTCAAGGTCGTAGTGGTTGTGGCTCCCGGCTTCCCGCCAGCAACCAACAACTCAACTTGCTCAATAAATGTGTCCATACTTCCACGTCCGAGTAGTTCACGTCTCCGGGCGAAGGAGGCAGTATGTCTGAGGACCACGTCTCGAGACTGGTTCTTGTGCTGTTCGCAAAAGAAGGCTTTTTGACCGCTAACTACGGCAATTACCCCAGATGCTGGCTGGCCTGACTTTGAGGGTACCAGCTTGCGGCGACATGATTTCCCAGTGTTTGATACACCACAGCATGTGGGGGAAGGGTTCTTTGGATCGGCACGCGAGAGGAGGGTAGATAGCGACTCGGGGGTATTGGGTACGAAAGGCATATTGTAGGAAGAGAGGGGGATGGTTCACGAGGAAATGAAGGGAAAAGAGTTTAGGACAGGAATGAGCGGGGTAATATAGCGGGATCACTCAATGGAATGGAAGAGCTCGGGTCTCTTATTGTTCTATACTAAGGGAAGCAGTGCTCGCACTGCCAGATGAGAGGGGCTGAGTGTGATAATAGTACGGGAGGAGGACAAGGGGGGGGGGAAGTGGGCTAGATGCTCTCATGGGTCTTTCGATGTTCACATCTCTGTCTCTTTTTTCTTCCCTTCTCCTGCAATGTGTCAGGCCGGGGGGGAATGTAGATTTTGCGTCAGTGTGGAGGAGGGGAGCTATCGATGCGGGTAGCTGTTGCCTAAAGGTACCATGGGGGTTACTCGAGTATAGTGGCTGAATTCCCTGTCGTTCGGTCATTCGGTGAATGGTTGACGCTTAACGCTCGTTGGCGGCAGGGACTCGAGAGACAATGAGAGACACCGCCCAGTGGCTCCGCGCCAAGACAAGCGAGGGGGCATTGCGCAATGAGAAAGGTTGGGCTGGACTTTCTCTAAATCCGTTCCTGAATCTTTGCGACGACAAAAGCGTGGCACTCCCGAGTGCCTCTTCTCCTTAGTGGATTGCGAACTTGAAACGTCTTCCACGTTCCATCCCCCCCTTGAACACTTGTTGGCGAGACAGATCACGAACTGTTTTCACCTCTTCTTTTTTTTCTTTCCCTTTTTTTTTAAACAGTATTCGTAACTGTAGTCCACACACCCTCTCGCTGAAGGTGAAATACGAGGTAGCACCCCGTCTAATAAAAAAAAGCCCATGCAGATACTCCATGCGTGATTGTATATCCTTGTACTAACAGCATGATAATGCACGAGGCAATACCTGAGGTTACAAGGAATTGGCGTGTTGCTACAAAGTAAATTTTAGGGGGGAAACGCCGGGAGAAGGGTGTAGATCACACGCTCTTTACCCGCCGGGAGCTCATCGTTTGTTTGCCAATGTTCGGTTAACCATTAGACTACCAGCCGAAAGGATTGGTGGGCTGCGGATCCACAAATAGAAATCCCGTTCGACGAATCGGCGATGCTCTCTGGGCTCTCAAAGGATCCAACGCATCGGTGTGCGATTCTGTTCCCATGGGTGCGTTTCTCGGCGATGCCCCTCCAATAATTGTTGTGAACTGGCTCTTGGTGTAGTCATCGATCGAAATGATCATGATCATTCATAAGCCTGGGCTATTGTTGGCAGTTTGACTTGCGGTGCTGGGGCAGAGCGGGGGTAGGTACCTATCGCCTGGAGGAGAGGAAGGAGAAGGCCGTAGGTGCAAATGTGATATTGCACTGTTGAAGCCGATTAGTTACATGTGCTTATAAGAAGTGGGAGAAGAGCAAGGACGGATTTTGTTACAAGTGATACCGGTATATACCGGTAGGCGAGGAAGGTTATGCAAGAAGCAATGTCGACGTTAGGTCATGGCATATCCGCCCTCCATGCTGTTGGAAGCTTCTCGGGTACGGTATTGAGGCTGTGGAATGTCGTGCTTCTTTCATCAGTCGGTGCGAACCGAGTGGCTTTCTTTGGGTAGGTGGGAAGGTAGAGTTCGATATGATACCAATGCCGGCACTGTACTGCACGAGTGGTGGAAATGATTACGACTCGTATCATACTTGTGCGCAATCTAAGCCATGGCGCAACGGGACCTAGATTTTGATAGAAGCAGAGAGTGAGTAGGCACAAGGAATTTTACACCAGGAATAGCCAATTTTGTGCAGTGCACTTGTTCCAGTGCCAATACTTGAATTAAAAATAGGGCAAGTTCATGGAATGTCTAGAAAAGCTGTAGGCTGCTTGACTTCTATTAACCTCGAATGAATTTAAATTCTCTGAGGGATATCAGCAATGAGAAATAAAGCTTTCCTCGAAATTGGGCCAAGACCATTGTTTTTGGTGGGAAAACTGGGTCTTGGCGGAATTTGAAAGTTCAACTATGATATCGTACATACCATGCTTGGGGAGTTGGGAATTGAGTACTCGAGTAGACATTTGTATACAGAAAGTGATGTCCTTACTGTTTTCAGTGGTACAATTGATAGTTTGTATTTTTGCGAATTTTCTCTGGCATAATATCTTGGTGTGAAATCTGCTAGTTTTGAGGTAAAACCACTTGAATCATACCCACCCGCTTTTGGAGCTCCACTGGTCACTTAATTTGCGCGCAAGTATGATATGAGGAAAAATAAAAATAATAAGAAATAGACCCCTTAGGCCTTCTCGGGTTTTCTCAATTTGCCGATTTCGCTCCGAACCTCTAGCGTTTGTATGGTAGGGCTAGACCCCAATTAATCCGGAGAAATGTAAATCCGAACAGGTAACAATGTGATTATCAAATCCCGGACCTCACTTTCAACCACGCTTCACATGTCCGTCAAAACTTTCTCCGTTTTCCAATAATCCCTCCTTTACCTGCCATCATGGCTTCCCGCTGCCTCTCAGACCTGATAGCGGTGTTCTCAGCCTCTTCAGCAGTGGCAAGAAAGCACTACCTAATACGAACTCAGCAACTGAACCTCTACGCTTCTTCATCTAGCATACTAAAGTCCCGCTATGGATCCCGAGATATAGCTCCTGTGAAGCCCGAGCTAGTGAAGAAAGAAGGAATCGGGCAAGGCCACTTCCACTACTCTGGAGATTTGAATGGCCTGGATCCTGTACCGAAAGAGGATTTGCCTGGAATCCGAAAACAGGCAGACAATAGCCCTCTTCCTCTTCCTGACCGGACAGCCTTCCAAATGAGTGCCTCCCGTGTCCCCTCTTCCCGTCTCGGAAGGCTCTTTCATTATGGTGGGTTGGCAGCGGGTATGGCATGGGGAGCGGCGGGCGAATCCCTTCGGCGAGCCACTGGAGGGGGGGATGGTGGCTCCACCGGCGGCGCAATGTTGAGCCCAGCAAACGTGGAGAGATTGGTTAAAAAATTGAGTATGATGCGAGGAGCGGCTTTGAAGCTTGGTCAAATGATGAGCATTCAGGGTATACACGCACATATATCAAATGCAGAAATACAAAAGCTGACTCGGGTAGATTCAAAAATGTTACCACCAGCCATACAGGAGGTTCTCACACGTGTCCAGGACAGCGCGGATTACATGCCACCCTCCCAACGCGATTCTGTCTTGGAAAGCAATTTGGGTCCTAAGTGGCGGGATTTATTCTCCGCGTTTGAGGAGGTACCCATGGCTGCTGCTTCGATCGGCCAGGTACACGCAGCAACCCTCTCATCCAATGGTCTTCCCGTTGCTGTCAAAATCCAGTACCCTGGAGTCGCCGCGTCAATTTCTTCAGACCTCAGCAACCTGGCTATTCTCCTAACAGCGTCCCGCCTTCTCCCTAAAGGTCTTTACCTCGATAAAACTATTGCGAATGCAAGAGTAGAACTAGCCTGGGAATGCGACTACCTCCGTGAAGCGGACTGTGCAAAGCGTTTCGCGATACTTTTGCAGAATGATACTTCTGTATTTAAGGTTCCCGCTATTATCGACGAGGCTTGCGGTCCTCAGGTATTAACGATGGAGAGAATGGGCGGGGTCGGCGTGACAAAGATAATGGGCAAGTTGACACAGCAGGAAAGAGACTTTATCGGCACTCAGATTCTCAAACTGTGTTTTCGAGAAGTTCGAGAATTCAAGTTTATGCAAACTGATCCAAATTGGACAAATTTCCTATGGAACGTGGAGGAGCAAAAGGCATCCCCCCTTCTTGGAAAGAAACAAAAAACAAAAGAAAGAAAGCTAACGAGCCTAGATTGAACTTCTTGACTTTGGCGCCTCAAGAGCCTACCCAGAATCCTTCGTCCATACCTACTGCGCCCTCCTAAAGGCGGGCGCCTGCAGCGAAGAATCTCAAATCCGTGACCTCTCCCTAAAACTCGGCTACCTCACCGGCCTCGAATCCCAAACAATGCTGCGCGCACATCTTGGATCCATTCTCGCCCTATCAGAGCCCTTTAGTACTAACGCGCCGGAAGTCTACGACTTTAGCGATCAGACCGTAACCGATCGTGTCCGCGGATTCATCCCATTGATGATGAGGGAGAGGCTTACCCCGCCGCCCGAGGAGACGTACAGTCTGCACCGGAAGCTTAGTGGAGCCTTTTTGTTATGTGCTAGATTGGGGAGTAGGGTGCGCTGCAGGGGGATTTTCGAGGAGGTATTGGGCACATAGAGGGGTGGGCGGGTGACCTGCGTGATATCTGGGCTATTGGGGACCTGTTTGTGTCTTAAGTGGGGGAGGGGGGGGGTTCTGAGTTTTTCCTTTTTTTTTGGGAGGGGGAGGCGGGGGATTTTTTTGTATGATAGTAGAATATATACCGGTAATTTAGCACATCTCCATGCACCACCTTTCCACCCGCTTCTGGATATCTCTTGTACGGTGTGAAGTTGAGTTAAAATGTGACCCTCCGCGTGTAGGCCCCCCTCGGTGAGAGAGGCAGGCCCATTTCTGCTGTGATACCACGGCTTCCACTTGCGGGAGTGGAGTTTTTTTGCAATTGCATTGGGACCGGCACTTTCCCCAACTAGCGAAAGCCAAGGAGCGCCAATCGCTAAATTCTAGAGCGTTGGATTTCGACATATAATCGTGGTAACGATGTAACTTTAGTCCCTAGGGTAAGAGAGTTTGGTGGTAGTTGGGTGGATAATGATATCATGGGGGAAAATACCAATACTAGGAATAGAGCTTGTACCCTTCGTCCATCCTCTCGAGGATTATCATTCATTCAAATTTACAGCAGTATGTCTAGGCCTATGGGGGAGGAGGGAATTGACAGGGATGGAGGGTATTTATGGCTCGAGTGATACGCTATGATATGTATAGTGCGGCGGAGGTCTGATTCTCAGGTGAGCCACTTATCACAGCGCTCTTTTAGTTCATAGTCTGTTCCTCTACCTCTTTTCCTTCCTCACCCTGCGCATTCTCACCTCCGCTCTCAAACCCCCAAGCCCCCAAAACACCCTCCCCGCTACCGCTTCCCTCCCTCCTCTTCTCCAGCACCTTCACCCTCCGAACCAACAACCCGACTCCCAGCGGCCCAACAGCCGTGCACACGGTCGCTGCCCACACGACAACAAGATATACCCCGTTCTCAGACTGATCAAACACGCCTTTTGACTCCGCGATTGAGGCGATCAGAAATGCAATCTCGCCACGGGTGACCATTGAGAGACTTAGGACTGTTGGGGGGTAGGAGCGGGGGTTTTGTGGCGCCCCCATGGGATTGGGGTGGGGGGATGTCGTTGGTAGGGTTAGGGCCGAGCTTCTGGCGGGTGCGGAGTGAATGGAATAGCGCGGTTGGTGCGCGGAGGGAGAAGGGGAGGGAAAAGCGGAGTAGCCAGAAACCTGTTATTAGTTTCCCTAGTATCATGAGGAGGCTGCAGACAGCCCCGCGCCAGACAGTGGATCGGGAGAACATTTGGGTTATGGGGATTGAGAAGCTTACTGATGCCTGTTATTCCGGAGATTAGCGTAGGTGAATGGACGAAGGATTGGCGGGTGTAGGTACGAAAAAGAAGGGCTTTAATATCCTCTCTACAGGAACCTGGTAGTACTCCCCGTAGGCCTTGGCAGCGGTCAGTCCACTGCCGCGCTTCCCATCCCACCACGTATCATACTCACCGCGCAGGCCAGAAACGCTGCGAACAGAACGCTGGTACCGGCGTAGCTTGCCGCGACTATTAACCCGATCAACAAGGTCGCATGCGCCAGGAACACAAACCTAACACCGCCCCCCCCCCCGCCGTAAACTTCCCCCGACACCCCCTCTCAACACCCCGCCCACCAACGATAACAACCAACAGCAATCCTAAACTCTCATCTACTGGCCTTGCAATGACCTCTCCGTCAACCCCACCACCGCCCAGATTCCCAACAACCTGAATCATAACCAACCCAACCACGTCATCCATCATGGCCGCAGAGCTAAGCACAGTCCCCAACCTAGTCCCCGTAAAACCCGAAGTACTCAGAATCGTAAACGTCATGCCCAAGCTAGTAGCGCTCATTGCCGCCCCCGCGGCAAAGCACATAACCCTACTAGCACCCATAATCGGTCCGAGCAGGAAACTCAGAGCGATAGGGGCTGAAATCCCCGTCGCCGCGACGACGATCGACATGGGGAGGTTTGAGAGTAGGGCTGGGAGGGAGGTAGTAAGACCTCCCTCGTAGACTAGCAGGATGAGGCCTAGGTAGCCGAGATCTACGATTGTGGTCTGTACTGAGAGTGGGAGGAGGAGGGTGGTGGCGGTTAGTGGGATGCCGTATATTATCCCTAGGAGGATCTGCCCTAGGAGGCCACAGTAGATTGTTGCGTTCAGGAGGGTGTTGAGGAGGTTTAGAAGGAGGAGGAAGGAGGCTTGGATGAGGATTGTGAGGATTGGGGGTCCGTGGTAAGAGAGGGATTTGGACTCTGCCGCCATGGTGGATGGTAGGTAGTATTGTATGGTGATGATGGCGGCGGTGGTGGTGTTGGAGACATTGCAGCTGCTGGAGTGGTGGCGGGGGCTCGTTGGTGAGATTTTTCGAGGCTCGATGAAATCTTGGTATGCATGTGGCTTTTAGCTTCCCGGAATTGTTTGCCGGTACTGTATCATATTTATCATATTTCGGATGTTTCCGAGAACCCCTGAGATGGAGTCCGCAGCCAAGCTACCGTGCTATCATTTCAAGTATGATATCAGATCGTGCCTAAAATTCACAGCCCCGAACAGGGGCGCAACAAGAAGCCGGAGGGACGAACAGGGATCGGCAGGAGGAACTACTAGTACGGTATGATACCGTACTTTTTTCTGTTACCCTACTTTGACAAGTTCACTTTTATTCCTATTATAATAATAATAATATTATTATCAAGTCAGTTATCATAGAAACTTGCTATTTTCCACTGGTACAGTATCGGATTATCAGCGGTAACAACTATTATATCAGCCCACAGTAAATAGGCTTAGTTCCGCTACTCTAGTCAACAGAACTACGAACGCTACCGGCAGATAATGAGATCCAACACGCCCCACAGGCCCTGGCTGGCCATACCGTGCTTAAGCTACTCCTAAGGATTCGCTACAGCACGTCCGTCAGCCCAGGATAAGCTTGGCCCAGCAAAGTTAACAGGATTGCGCATACTACCGGTAATCAATAAGAACCGACAATGTTCCCACTTGCAAAAGCTGATCTCACACACACCGTGAGCACTAACCCTTCTCAAAGAACCACCCCCTTGTCCCTTGTCTCCAAATCCGGAGATTATATTGGAGGCGTGCCGGGGAAAGCGAATCCCAAGAGTAAACACACGTTATCATACCACCGTGTAACCCTTCTCGAGGGCTTCTGTCTCTGAATCCGGAGAATAGGGAGATACCCGTCCTGGGAAAACAAGTACCGGCATCCGAAAAACAGGGATTGTGGGGGGATTCGTACTGTTACTTGTATGGGGTGGGGTGGGGTGGTGCCTAGCTACAGTAGAGACGCACTGATCTTTTGCGATACGGTTACCGTACTCGAGCACAGGAATAATAGTAATAGTAATATACTCGTACAAGTATTCCATGAATCCCTGTTGGCTTCGGATATTTTTTCCTGGGACGGAGCACCGGTAGCGAATCGAATGGGTTCTTTTGCAGTGCCATGAGGAACCCTTTCGATTTCGATTTCGCTACGATATCTCCGTTAGCCCGGGTTTGGCGGGTTGACGGAATTGCGTGTCCTCGGGTATGGACGTGAACCGATGAGAAGGAACAGGGGGGGTTGAGACTTTGAGTTACGGGAACTAGTTACCGTTAGAGGTAAAGAAGCACTTAATTTGGTAGGAATGATGCCAGGAAGGGTGAGACGGAGGGAGGGAGGGAAGCTTTGACATCTTGGAACCCCCTGTTCCTTCTCATCATTTACGATACGTCCATACCCGAGGACTTGTACCAGATGGTGAGATCCAACACGTCCTGAGGGCTGGCTGATTCTACAGAGTGGGGAAATAATATTGGCCCTTCTTCTCAGGATTCTTTTTTCTCTCTCTCTGGATCCGGAGATTGGGGGCGTGTCGGGGATAGCGAAGTGTTCGAGTACGAGTATGATACAAGAGTGTTTTTTTGCCGTACCCTTGTTCGTCACCGTCCGTAGGGGTTTTTTGTCCTTTTGCCCGTTGGAGGCTGTACTCGGTATAGAAATGTATGAGTAAACCAATTTGAAAAATAATCTTTGCAGTGCTTACACTCGCACAATAAGGGACTCTACTGTAGTTTGATTTTCTTACCCATGAAGGTGCTAATTTATTACGGTATCCTACTGATAAGTAACCCGGCCCGGGCCTTCGGTGCCTTGCATGGATTCAATGCGCCTGCATTATAATAATAATGTATTCGTGGTCAATATTATAGCACTCTGCATGGTATAAGCCATAAAATAGAAATACAAGAACCTCCAGAAATCACTCATCCCAGCCATCACGGATTCCACCATAAGCATATTATGATGCATAAACATAAACATCAAACCCACTTTCCAGGGGCCAAAACACCGGGTCCATTCTCAAACCGCCTTGCTCATAGCGTTAGCAGAGCCGCTGTCACTTATCTCAGTCCCCATGTTCTCTTCCCTGGTAATCGCTCCGCCTATTCCACTGCTTCGATAATCCCGGAACTCCCTAACCGCAATGTTCTTCTCAAACATCTCGTCGACCTCTTCCAAGCTTCTGCCCTTCATCTCAGGAATCATGAGCCACGCAACCACCACACTGATAGCGCTCATACTACCGTAAATGAAGCCTACTCTAGCACCAAGAGCAGCATAGGGTGGGTTAAGAAGATATGGAAGGGTGAATGAGACTACAAATGTAGTTATAACACTGATAGATGTAGCAAGGTTGTTTGTCTTCTCCTTAAGACGCGATGTGGCAGCCTCACCTAGGATAGTGTAGGAAAGAGGTGCCCAAGAGAGCGCATAGGAAGCCCCAAAGAGAATATTAGAGGCTACCATAACGTTCTTCTGGGCGGCATTTGGGCTGTGGATCGTGCCGACACCTCCAAGAATGAAGAGGAAAAGGGCCATAAAGGAACCACCAGTAAGGAGAATGGGCCTAAGTTGGTCATTAGCCTTAGAGCCCTCCATGCATTGAAGGAACAACCCAATCACCTTCTCCCGAAGGTGTCAACCACCAATGACGTGAAGATAATGGTTACAAGGCCGACTACAGCTTGGATGACGCTTATTCCGAAGGGGTTAGGGATCTTCTGGCGTTGATAGAAGATCACAGCATACTAATTGGGGCCATCAGCCTGTGGGCCCTACTTGTCACAATCTAATAAATGGGTATTACCTGTGAGACAAATGCTTGTCCAGTTATTTGTTGAAAAAACATGGCTGTGACAGCGATAATTGTTCGCCTCTAAAGGTGTTGTCAGCTAAGATGCAGTAAAATTCAAATTCGACAGCCTAGCGGGGACAGATAGTTACCCTATTTACTCCCTGGAAAATCTCTTTCCATGTCCCTTTACCTTGGTTTGTATCCAAGGCAGCGAGTAGTTCCATTTCCTCCTGCAACAGCTCAATAGGAACACCCTTCCTCAGCTTCACTATTGCCTCCAAGGCCTCGTCCTTCCTCGCCTTGGCCATGAGCCTGCTATAATCAGCCATCATCCTCACCCTATCTTTGCCGGAAGGATTTACCATCTGGGTGACTCTGGGAGCATTGGAAGTAGTCCCAAGATGACGACAGGGACAACTAGCTGCAGCCCTGTTGGGATTAACCAACTAGCATCGCCGTCCATCCCTTTGGTCCCATAATTCACTAAAGACGCAACTAGCTGACCGAAACCAATTTGTAATTGCAGGGTTGCAGATATCATACCACGCAGGGCAGGTGGGGCACATTCTGACTGAAATATAGGGACAACAACTATGGTGAAACCGGTCATTGCAAAATTAAGAACTCGGCCAACAGTAAATTGGGCCGCAGTCGTTGCAGTAACCTGGAGAGTGACTCCACTATAACAGGGTTAGGGCTAGTCTCTTGCTCAAGGCGGGGGAATCTTACACGAGTGAGATGCAAGCAAGTATCATGATAGCAATTTTCCTTCCGTAGCGTTCAGCGACCGGTCCGCAAGACAGAGTCCCCTATTTATTTTTTATTTTTTCAGAACCATTACCCATAGGACCCTAGAGGGGGTAAACGAGGACGCGTACTATGAGCTTTCCCAAGAAAGGTGTAGAAGTCATGATGGACGACAGATACGCAGGGAGCGCCCATAATTTTGCATCTTCTTCATATCGTCCGAACTTTTGAGCAAAGGCTATGCATGCGGTTGTCAGCATTAAGTTGAGATAGGGAGGTGAATTCCGGGTTTTGTAACACCTTTCATGCCTTGCACACCTCCAAATGTTCCGACATCATATCTGCCGGGTGGGCTAGTTAGCCAACCAAATTACCGGAAAGGAGATGGGTAAGCACCCAAAATTGAAGGCAGCCAAAGAAACGAAAATCGTCAAAAACGTCAACACAGGCGTGAATAGGTCAATTCGCTGCCGGAGCGTGAGCGCATGATGATGATTCTGGGCCTCCATGACGGTGAATATATCAATTGATTGACACTAGTGGGGAGGCAGTCAGAATACGGGGGGACCTTACAAGTGGCGTCTTGTATGGTATTCGGTACTGACAGGCTCAGTGGTAAACTCGGAAGGGCCATTCGGGAAGCCAGAATACTAACAGGGGCACAGTTTTATATATTGGTAGGTTGGAAGACTAGCTGTTGAAGAGTGGGGGACAAACATTGAGAACTAGGGAGGAAGGTATGGCATACCGGTAGTACATGCAATCAATATTGTGGAGCAGGAAAGCGGTCAAAGGTAATGTGCACAGAGTGCACACATTAGGATGCTAGCTACGGTACTAAAGTTAGTGGCAAGCTTATATTCTCTGTTCTAGTACCCCCATGGCTCTTTGATCTCTATTCCTCTCTCGTCTCGAGAAACATCTTTTTGTGCAACTATGGCGGCATCTGCCCAGCAGACCACTAATCTAGAGGTGACATGCAAGAAGCATCTGAACATTCGAGCACTAATTTAGTATGGGCGCTCATATACGCACAGACAATTAGTCATATTTTTCTAATCCTGGTATTTGGACACCGGTACTTACCCGGGTAGGCTCAATAGTTTGTGATCCTGCTAGATGTCTCGATGCCCCGAGGGAAAAGCTAGCCATGGAGAGTGGCTCGGTACGGCTGTGGAGGCTTGCTCGGGTACTGTACTCGAGTACTTTTACAGCGCAGCTTGAAGTCTCACTCAGCAGCCCGTCATCCACTATGATCCATGCTTAGGCTTGTCTTGGAGCTAGCGGAGCAGGGAAGCAAGGGATCAAAGGTCCAGAAGTCAAAGCCTTTCTCACATGCAACTGAACCTAGTGTACGCAGGGGGCACATCGCCACTAGCTTTTCACTCCCCACCCGTAGAACAAATCTTGCCCTCTTCATTGGCAGCACCTTGCAATATAAATTCAGAAACGAGTGACTAAATATGAACCTTGGCAACCCCCCCCCCCTCCAGCGGCCATTTTTCTAACCCCCCCGCCTCAGAAGCCTCTCCACCGTTCTGAGGCATTAGTCGTAGGCCCAGCAAGTCTCACTGTCTCACGCATTGGTGGCACATCCATTCTAACCAGCTGGACACAAACCCTATTGGCTTGAACAACAGGATACTCGGGTGGCTGAGGTGAGGTGGGCCACTTGGTGCTGCATGAGCACGGGCACGGTAATCCACAAGGGCCGTGATCATACGCTTTGGCTTCGACACAAAAAGAACACCCAAAGGCTTTTTTGGTCTTGGCTGTTGACGAAGGCTTGCTGCTTACCCCAGAAAATGGCAGAACCCGGTACCGGTACGATACCTGAGCGTCAACTGCTGTACTACTACCGGTAGTTAGTACCTTGCACTCTTCCCTCCATGCTCCAGTACCGGCATTCCCGAAGGAACATCTTCTAAACGTCCCGCCGTCTGGTTGGCATACGAATACAACAGAAAACCGCACTCTTGTATCACGCTGTGCCATGGCGAATTCAACCTTCTTTCCATTCTTCCGTCTGCCGGTGTTCTCTTCTGCATCTGACATCTGTGGTCCGAATGGTTCTTCACCCCGGCATCTATTACTCAAGTACTGAAACTCTAGGCTTTCCCTAGCCGGAGTTGGCGGACGAGAGTCTGCTACCTGGTGAGCCCGGCGTTCCATTTCTCCGTTTCTTATCTCTCTTGGGTCTTGAGGCTTGAATTTTTCTTTTTTTCCCTTCTTTTCTTTTTCTCCTCTTTCGATTGCTTCTCTGCAAGTCTTGCCTGCCAGCCTAGCCAGTTTGCCCCCTCAATATTCCTCCTCCTCTCTCGCCCCCCCCCCCCTGCCATTGATTTGTTAGCTTCTTCCACACACTCCTTTTTCTTCCATAGGCCGGCTTGTTCTCCTCCTCTATTCATTTTTCCCAGCTCTTGCTGCTCTTTTTCCTTCTCAGTAGAAACCCGCTCATCCATCATCATCATTAAAGGAAGGCCCGGTGCTTAAACTTTTATCCCTCGTTTACGAATACCGGTAGCGTGTTTGATCCCGGCACGTCTATTGAAAAATCAGGTTCATTACCTTACCCCAGATCTGAGATTCACACTCTCCCATAGCGCATACACCCGAATTCCGGGCATACCCGTTGTTAGCGGAAAAGGGAGTACTGGTAATATAACTTGGCGAGTGGGCTGAACTCCCCCGCCTGGAGTCCCACGGATCTCGGGAGCCCGAAAAAAAAAGTCTGGAAATGCGATATCCTATGTAATCATGTTCAAAGTGCAGACATCTCAAGCTACTTCGTCTCCTGCTACTGTGGCTCCTGCTCCAGAAGGATCCAGTGATTCGAAAGAAAAGAAGCGCTCTCGATCAGGTGGGTTTGGATCTGCTCCGTTATATCTTCACCTGAACCACCCCACTTCCAACCTTGGGTCTCTTCGATGGGTCTCTTCGATGGGAGGGTTAATCCTTGGTTTGCATATGCTGACTGCCCGCCTCTGGGGCATGCGACAGGTTGTATCGTGTGCAAAGTCCGTAAGGTACTGTATAACTTCGGCTCTTTCTAATCGGAAACGATTCAAATTGATCCTAATGTCTGGTTTTGTGATTTATCAGGTCAAATGCGATGAGCGTCCCGGAGCTTGCAGCAATTGCCAGAAGCTAGACATCGATTGTCCTGGCTATTCGCCTGTCAATTCTTCAGAGGCCCCCGAGGAAACAGTCAGTGCTATATTTGCACGAGCAGGGCGGAAACGACGGCGAATGGTTGGTTCATGTGTTGATTGCAGAACATCGAAAAGCAAATGTTCGAGTGATAGACCAACATGTGAGCGTTGTGCCAAGAGGGGGATCACTTGCGAGTACGATGAGACTTTGCGAGGTCTCTCAGGAGGCCAGAGCCCTAAGGGTAGACGGGGTAAGAAAAAAACTCCTACGTCCGCTGGCGATTTCTGTGTGGAGGAACTTCCGAGGTGTGAAAGTTGGGCAAGCGCTGGCCTGGAAAGAAGGGTTTCGAGAAGTGAGAGTGAAGACAGGAAGGGTGAAATTGAATCAAATGGAACGGATTGGTGAGGTTGCTGTTTGGTGGTTTAGTGAAGATAACTTTTTGCTAAAGTCCGTATTTTTTGCAGGTTGTTTTCACCTAGCCTGCCCAAGTCCTCTACACATCTGAACCTCTTGATCGAAACTTACTTTAACGACGTTCATCCCTGCCGATCCCTGAGCTTTCTTCACAAGCCAACGTTTATGCGCGCTCTCGAAGAAGGAACGGTTGAAAAAACATATGGAGCACCTTTAGTACTAGCTATGTGTGCGCTAGCAGCACAGTGAGTTAGCTTCTTCTCTCATCTCCCTTAAACTACTTTTAATTAATTATTTCATAGCGTCGTTTATTGGGATGAAGTGCTAGAAGGGCGCTCGCTTGTTCTCGCTGATGTCCGGAATCCGAGTGACCAACCATCCCCGAGCTCGGTACCTGGTGACCAATGGGCTAAGAAAGCGCAACATATAATAGTCACAAATTTTGCGGAAATTAATCCAGAGAGATTGATGGTATGTAGGAGCCTTCAAGCACTACTCTCCGTGGGGGGCAGAGGCGTATGAGAGGTCTAATAGCAAGCAGGCCTTGGTACTCTTGTGCGAACATCATTCCCGAACTCAACAATCCCGCGAATGCTTTATGCTCTCTGCTTTTTTAATACGTGCAGCTCAGGCCCTGAATCTGGATATAGGTCAAGAAGATGCTCCGAAGGCACAGGATCCTGATGCTATCACCGAATGTGAGACAAGAAGGCGGCTTATGTGGTCTTGCTATATCACGGATCTTCTCTTGTGCTCTGGGGTTAGGCGGTTGATGCTGTGGGACCCAGCGAACATCAAGGTGCAATTGCCATGCCAGGAGAGAAACTATACATTGCAAATACCCTGCGAAACCGAGTCCCTATACCCTATACGCAGAGGTTCACCAGACATAAGGGGCTCAGATAATTTAGGTATAGAAGCCTACTATATTAGGCTTTTCCACATTAGAGGAAAAGTTCTTGAGTAAGGATTCTTCTTCCTCTTGGTCGATGTTTAACTGAGAGCTTTGTCAAGGCAAATACGTAACCCAAATCCCCAAGGAACGCCTTGGTCTACTAGTTCACCCTTCCAAAACCTGACCAATGAATTGGTCGATTGGGAGAATATGCTTCCTGACAATCTAATTTTCAACAACTCTAATGTATATGTCCGTCGTGAGTGGCGACAGCTTGGTGCATTCTTTGGTCTCCACCTTGTATACCATCAAGTTTTCTGCGATCTTTATCGTATATCTCTTCCAGGCTATCGCTTCCCCGCCGCAGCTACCTTTAGCGGTGCCCCAGACGGATTCATAGAGCAGTGTCAGAGTACATGCAATGTTCATGCAGCACGTATTTCAGAGATATTTGAAATGAGCTTCACTCATGGATGGAAGGCCTTGGTCGACCCGCTGTGTAGTGTCATTGCATTCGAGAGCTCGAAACATCAAATTGTGTATTTCACAGCGTGCAGCCCACCCGGGCCGGAAAGGCGAAAGCTATGGGATGCACTGGCATGCAATTTGGCAGTAAATATTAAAGCCCTGAACAACATAAAAGGTTATTCAAGGGCTGCTGGGGAATGCGTGGGTTTTATTTCATCCCTTCCGGGAGAGTGGTACTGACCTGACGATACAGGTATCATCAATACAAGGGCTCCTGGAAAGACTGAATATGTCCAGCATCTTGGGCCCTGTGTCTGGGCAGAGCGAGAAGCACGGGTATGTTCCCTTCACTCACTGGCGGGAGGCAGCTTTTACTAATAGGTAACGGCGAATACAGCACACGGCCAACTGAGATCGTTTATGGTGATATACATAACTTACATCAGTTCGCCACTTTCCGCCTTGTCCGTGAAGGTCTTGCTAAACCTGGCTCTTCCTCAAATCGGGAGCCCCCCACACCTCTGCGGCCTGGGGAACATACCCTGTCGAACGTCCGCGCGGTTGACACCCCACAAGTTGTCACTTCAAATCCCCCGAATTCGCATCAAATCCTCCCCCCTCTATTGTCTCCTCCGGCGGTTAATAGTGAACCAATCGCACTGGATTCGCTTGGGCGGCCGTCGGAACAACAATATCAAAGTGTTCAGGTAGATTACGAAGCAATATGGGCGGAGATGGACTTTAGGATTGCTAGTGAAAGTGGCCAGATTTTCGCCTGGGATCCGTATTTTATGAATGGTGGTAGCGTCGATGGCGCTGGTGGATCTGGGGGAGGCTGGGGGTGATCGCTGTTGCAAGGTTGAATTACCTGAGTCGGAGATGTTTTTCTTTTATTCTCTTTTGCTTCAGGTTTCTCGCCGGTGGTCGTCGCATGTAGCAACTTCCATAGGTTCGATTTGCTCCACTTTCAAGCTCAATACAAAAGGAGCACCATCTTTTATTTTTATCATAGTTCACCTTGGCACCGGCGGTGTGCCATATATATGCATAGAAAGGTGCTGGTACTACCCAACAAGGATAGTTTATGGGAGTTTACAAAAACTACCTTTGTCATCATTACTACAGTGTTGTCCCCTGTTATGCAAATATACCTAACAAGCCAAGCCTGCTAATATTTTACTAACATGCAAACAAACTGTCAGATTATCGATAGCGCGAACTTCAAAGACACCCATCCCATGCATCAGCTGTCTGGGTACTCGCCGATTTGTTCATTGAAATAAAAGTGGGGTCGTATCGTGCGGATCAGATCGATTCTCATAATAGGTTCGCTAGGAGCTCGGTAAAAACCCTCTCGGAGCTCGGAAAACCCGCAGGTTAAACCTGGAGCCATCATATTGCACCCCAACGGCCTTAAATAGTACGTCTGAGTATAGGATACCAGTACACGTGTGGAACGAAGTATTTATAAAGCCAGAAAGTTTCCCTCTTCGATTCCCTCCCTCCTGCGCTCGCCATCCCGGAACTAGGACAATCAGCAACAATATGGAAGAATCAGGGAAAAGGCCAAACTTCCTTGTGATTGTCGCCGATGACCTTGGCTTCAGTGATTGCAGTTGTTTTGGCAGCGAGATACAAACTCCCAACATCGACCGTTTGGCTAGCAAGGGATTACGATTCACGGATTTTCACGTCGCCGGAGCATGTTCACCCACTCGTTCTATGCTCTTGACTGGCACCGACCACCACATCGCTGGGCTAGGTCAACTCTCCGAGTATACTAGGAACTCCCCAGCTCACCAGGGAAAGCCTGGGCACGAGGGGTACCTAAATGATAAAGTTGTCACTCTGCCACAACTTCTGAAGGATGACGGGTATTTTACTGTTATGAGTGGGAAGTGGCATTTGGGACTGAAGCCGGAATATTCACCACATGCTAGAGGGTTTGACAAAAGTTATGCCCTGCTGCCTGGTTGTGCTAACCATTACGGTAGGCCTACAATATTATGCTTGAGTTGTCAATAGGGTCTACTGCCCGGGCTCAGTCTCTCTACTACCCACTAGCCGGATCACGTCCGTTGGGCGCATGCTGATGGTTTGCTGTAGGGTTCGAGCCCCGATACAATGACCATCTACCAGGGTTTTTCGAGACCGCTGTGACGGCTCTGCATATGGAGAACTCGACCTATGTCCCCCAGAGCCCTCCAGAGCCCGAATTTTATTCTTCGGACTTTTACACATCGAAGCTGATCAATTACCTGGAAACACGAACGCCCGATGAAAAATCCAGACCATTCTTTGCATACTTGCCCTTCTCCGCGCCACACTGGCCTCTACAAGCCCCAGAAGCTTCGGTCAAGAAGTACAAGGGCTTCTACGAAGACGGACCCGATGTCCTTCGCCTCCGTCGTCTAGAAAGTCTCAAGGTATTAGGTCTTGTATCGTCCGACGTCCATCCGCACCCTGTGGTGGCGCTAGAATCTGCGGAATGGGACTCCATGGCTCCAGATGCCCGTGCTAAATCTGCCCGGAGCATGGAGGTCTACGCAGGAATGGTCGATCGCATGGATGAAAACATTGGGCGGGTCCTCTCATCTCTAGAAGCCTCAGGCGAAGCAGAGAATACCTATATCCTCTTCATGTCCGACAATGGTGCCGAAGGGGCAAGCATCGAAGCACATCCGATCATGGGGGATGAGGTCATATCTCACCTGGAGAAATACTATGATAACAGCCTCGATAATATCGGGCGGTATAACTCTTTCGTCTGGTACGGGACACGGTGGGCACAGGCTGCTACTGCTCCGTGTAGGCTTTATAAGATGTTTAGTACGGAAGGCGGCGTTAGGGTTCCACTTGTCCTGAAGACACCAGGGGCGAGTAAGGAAGAGGCGGAGATAAGTCACGAGTTTTGCACAGTGATGGATCTGGTGCCTACGATCCTCGACTTGGCCGGTGTCGAACATCCTGGAACCTACGACGGCAAACCGATCGCTCCCCTTCGAGGGAAGAGCATGACAGAATATCTCTCCTCCCGTGAACAGATACACTCTCAGGATAAGGTATCCGGGTGGGAAATTGCTGGCAGCGGCGCGATAAGGAAGGGAAAGTACAAGATCACCTATGTGCCTGCACCCAAGGGCCCTCAACGCTGGGAGTTGTTTGACCTGCAGAGTGATCCCGGCGAGACGAAAGATCTGAGTCAAGGATTGCCGGAGGTGATGAAGGAGATGCTGGGGTATTGGGAGAGGTACAAGAGGGAGGTTGGAGTTGTGGGGCTTGCTGGAGAGTTGGCTGATGTTCCACTTACGGTTGATGAATTTGAGGATACGGGCAAGTGGACGAGGTTTTTGGCGAAGGGTGGGATTCCGGTAGCTTCTTAAATCCATATTGTAGATACTCACTTTTCGTTTGTCGTATCTACTTCCGATTGATGGGAAAAGCATTGTCTTGGAAATCAATATATACATTCATTCTGCGTAACTATATTCATTGACTCTATTTAGCAAGCGAACAACCGTCCTTAGCAATGATGCTGCCCCGATCATTACTCCCTCGTTCGGGTTTTACTATAATATCCACCGATTTACGCTTATCTAAGCCACAAACTTTAGTCACACACCCCAAAACGAACTACTCGCAGAGTACAAGCGCGTGCCAAACATGCCCACAACTCCCAAAGCAAAACGAACCCGAGAGACGAACAGCCCAATAAACCAGAACAACACCGGAGCCCCGCCACTCCACCCCACCATCCTAAGCCGTGCAGTAACGACAACTAACACCTGATCGCAACTCGAACCAACCAACCTGCAAAAATAATCCTTCCCCGCAGGAAAAATATCCCCCCATAAGAGCCCCCCCCTTCCCTACCTCCCCCGATTCCTCATTTAGGATTTTCCCAAGTCCC
>Ga0307509_10003745_pt1 | contig 22633 bp, 26 predicted proteins | sample 10_EM_MG_FD_202245 | JGI IMG/M metagenome (GOLD analysis project Ga0307509, IMG submission 202245) | Populus trichocarpa ectomycorrhiza microbial communities from riparian zone in the Pacific Northwest, United States - 10_EM | ecosystem: Host-associated > Plants > Roots > Unclassified | place... | reverse complement strand
ATATGATGGTTTAGTTTTGGTTGATTTAGAGGGATTTGTTTGGGTGGTGTAGGAAGTGCGGGGTGATGAGGAGGGGTGCGTTGCCATCGATCGTTGAACCGCCGTTATTTTTGTCCCCCGACAATACCATCGAAAAAGCGAAACATTCACAAAAATTACTTCACCTTTGGCCCCTCACAAAATGCTGGAGGAGGATTCGAGGGGTAAACTAAGACAAGGACGGGCAAACCTAATAGAGTGTTAGATTTTTTATTTCCCCCGCATCCAGAAAAGGGTTGTAGGGGTTAGCCTGCCATCACTCAAAAGTGGGTACTGTAAGAACCCGAATAAACGATCCTTGTGCTAGGACGTTGGAGTTGCCTCTCTTAGTAAGGTCTGGTGTTTTTTTCATTTTTTTTGTCTCGGGGGCAGATTTTTGGTGTTTTTCCCTCCTATTCCAGAGGAAGAAGGTTGGGACTACCTAGCACAAGGATCGTTTATTCGAGTTCTTACGGTATTTAGAGTATAATAGTAATTTGTGCCAAGAATTCTAAGAAAATCGCTGGAACCTCACCCTAGGTATCATCTTGTCTTCAAGTTATTTTAAAAAATTATTTGGGTCACTTGAGGAATAAAGAGATTGTTGACGGCCCTTGAGCATCTTTCCTATTGTTGGTATGATATTATTTGAGAATATTTGATGATCATATTACATTTCCGGGTTGATGGGTAGACAAGGTGACGGGTCAACGAACAGGGGGACAACCAACGCAAAGCACCCAACCTATTGAATACGGTTCTTCATGGGGTCTTGACGAATATCAGCGGGTGACGAAAAGGGGTATTTGGCCAATAGAAAATCAAATTCGTCAAAGTAGGGTAACAAAAAACACCGGCTAATCACTGTTCGTCACCGGCTGATATTCGTCAAGACCCTATGAGAGACTGTAAGGCCAATTTCTCTCGACATTAGTGGAGTCACTGAGACATAACTTAGAGAGAAAGTTACGCTTTTCATGAAATTTATGCTTGGCGTTGGTTGTCCCCCCTTCGTTGATCAGTCATGTCCATATATTTTTTCCTCCTATCATCCGGCAGGGCGTGTCTGAGTAGCGGAATATCCCTGCACCTGCGTGAGGTTCCTCACATTTTCACAGGCTTATCTTGTATCCTCTTCTCAAAATCGCTCCTATTAAACCCCAACTGAGTATTCCTCTAATTCCTGGAATGCAGTATTCGACCTAGGGTGCTGCATTTGTGCATAAGGGCAGGAGGAATCGACGGTGTGTGTCGAGCGAATGAGATCTATCAAATGGGATGGGGAAGTGGTGGATGGAATCGGAATAAGCCAAGTAATTCCGGCTCAAGGCCGTATGTCATACCAATAACCATCAGAATTCCAAAGCATAGTTTACAACCAGCGAGATATAAATATTACATCTGTATGAGCGATTCCCCCACCAGAGAGATAACTTAACTTACCTTTTTTTTTCACACTAAATTCGCAGCTCTTCGCAAATCTTTACTCCCATTTCTCATTAGCCAGGGCCATTCGGGCCTTGCGTTTCCACTTTCTCAACTAATTCCGAGTTCTATATCCAAAGAGTCCCAAGCACCAGACATGGACAAGGCTCAATCGGATTTGATTGTTTGGTATAGACTCAAAACCGAATTCTTTCCGGATCATGTCAGACACACAAAATATGTGGCGAAGGCGAAAAACAGGGGCGAGAGAGTAAAGGAGGATTGGAGAAATTGTGGGGAACTCGGGAGGGGAGGCTTTGGGGTTGTGAATAAACAGATCGAAGAAACCACAGGTCACTATCGCGCGGTTAAGACGATCGATAAGAGGCTACACCCGAAGGTCCATTATTCAAGGGAGCTTCTTGTGTTGGCTATATTGGCAAAGGTTCGCGTTATCACCCCCGAAGGAATTCACCCCTCCGAGAGTCTGCCACCCCTACTTAATACTCTTGTTATCTAACGGTTAGTTCTTTTAGCGTCCGTCATTATTCGTGGAGTTCCTAGGATGGTTCGAGGACCCCGAGACTCTGTATATTGCAATGGAGTATTTTGAGCGAGGCGATCTTACCAAGCATATCGGTAGGCCGCTGCCACAAGAAACCGTTCAAAATATTTCCAAACAGACACTCGAGGGTCTCCAAGTGATCCATCAGCAGGGGATAGCTCATCGGGATCTAAAGCCTGCGGTATGGTCTTTACCACCAAATACTTCGCTTGGCTATGTCGCATCGCAGAATACTGACGAATAAACAGAACATTTTTGTTGTCTCCATGTCCCCGGTGTGGGTCAAACTAGGGGATTTCGGAGTGTCGAAGCGAATCCTAGCCCAAGCTACCACAACATTTCACACCCAAGTGTCAACTCAAGTCTATGGCGCTCCCGAGGTTCTGGGATTAGACTCCAATAGCGAAACCTCGAACTACACGAATTCTGTTGACATCTGGTCACTCGGATGTGTGATATTTGAGTTACTTGTAGGGACAAAGTTGTTCCTTACCGAGGGCCAAGTGTCTCGTTACTATTTCGGGAAATGGCCCTTTCCTGAAGATAAACTCATGGGGCTATCACCACCGACGAGCGATTTCGGAATCTCGTTACTAAAATCCATGCTCGAGATCCAACCCGAGGATCGCCCCACAGCCGCAGCTGCGCTGAGGAATTCGTGGCTAACGGGCCTTAAGAGTGAAGGTGAAGAGAGTGGAGATAACAAAGATGAGAGCAGCCTTAGCAGGAAGCGCAAAAATAGACGGGCTACATATAACGAACCGAAGAGAAGAAGCGAAAGAAACTTGGTTAAACGGGGAGGCGCAAGGTGCATCCCCGGGGGTAGGTCCTTAGGGGAGAATCCCGGATCGCAAATGGGTGGTTGCCCTACCATCGCGGAAAGTACACTTGACACTTCTATGATAACACTACCGGTATCCTCCCCAACTGGGGGCTTAGTGGTCCTAGCCACTCACTCCAAGACATGCGGGCCGGGTAGACAAAAACTGATTCGGAAAATTCCACAGGCATACCACCCAGGTATGATCTAGAACACCACACTCACACTACTCATCAAATGTGTCGCTAACGAGAATTGAATGCTAAATCCTAGTCCAAGCACAAGCTATCCCCCAGGGCCAGACCTTTACCGTCGAAATTGTCCCCAACCCACCCCCGAAACAAATAACCCAACAGAACACATCCCAAAGAAAATGCCTAAAGACCACACCTCCATTGTCGATAAAACTGCGTCCAAGATTACCCACCGGGGAACCCACACAATCCCCCACAAGAGCTTCAGCCCTGACGGTTCGGACAACCCAGAGGACTAAGCCTCATACTCCACAAAGGGGAGGCCGCACGAACCAAGATGGGGCAGCCATCACTCTGATACAAAATCCGAACGCTAGTCAAAACCTTAATTCCCGGCGGGACCTAGCCCCCACGCCAATTCTCAACGCCTACCACAATCCTGACCAAAATCCCAATGCTGACTTGAACCAAAACACCGGAGGAAGTCGAAATCCAGGAAGGAACCCAAGCCGACAGCAGCCGAGCACAGGCCAGACTGAGGAAACGATGCAAGCGATGGAAGTGGAGCAATAAACTACCCCATCGGGAGGGACAGGGTCGTGATTTTGGAAGGGTCCTAATTTCAGAACGTTTGTTGGGATTGAACGACTTATGTCACATGTCTAAATTTCGTTTGTGGAATTTATATTTCCGTTCTGAAGGACCGGAGTTAGAGTTGCTGCAGACAGGTGCTCGGGAGCAAATAAAAGATTCTAAAGGAGTGACAACCAATAGTTGCCCCCTCCCCCCCACCGGCAAGACTTTTTTGTAGCAAGAATGGTGATGTCCATTTTGGTGATCTAAAATCAACCATCGCAAACTCCAATTTCATCAACTATCCCCTCTCTTTAAAGACTTCTTCCTGAAACTCTGCTCATCCGAATGATTATTGCTCACAAGGGAGGAAAATTTTGTTTCACCCATAATTGCAAATACTGGGCTGGATTGAATAGTAGTTCATGATATGGTGGTAGTTGACATCATGAGGATTGCTACAAAAAAGCCCCGCCTCCCGCCGGCCACTATTAGTTACAATTCCTATGAATCTTTAATTTGCGCCCGGGTAGAAATTCGCTACTAGAATCAAGAAATGTCATGACTTTGTCATTAGTAGAAAGAAAATAATTTCTCCTGCCTGCACCGATCTTTTCCTCAAAAATCACATAAGTAGATGTTACCCTCCCATGCACTACTTCTAGAGACATTGCCGAGGAGTCGGGGTAACGTTTTCACTTCGGTTATATCCGTTAGACAGGCGGCAAAATTCTTCCAAACAAGCCCCTGGCGGCCCTTAGTGAAAATCTTGCCCTTGGAGTCCACCCTCCACTTAAATAGGCTCGCGTGTTAAGCTACAGTTCATTTTGGCTTTCTAACTATATTGGATATCAGCATCGACTGGGGTAAATTTTACTCGAGTATTGAAAAAGATTGTTCAAAAAAATCGACTCTTTTTATACGGTGCCTGATTACCAACTATGCACTCTTGCATGGCACATTGTTAGCCGGATGAGAAAAGGGGTCTGACTTCAATCCGGTTGCGCGCTCGCCTCGCCGGAATTGGTCATAGGTCACGTGAAATGTGGCTTGGTTAATCAACGTTTATTATTTTCTTTAGCCATGGTCGATGTAACTTAGTCGGTTATGACTCAGCATCACCAAGACCTTTGTCCAGTGACTGTTAGTCCTCGGGTACCAGGCTTAGTCAGCAAACACTTGCTGTATTGGTCAAGTTGTCATGAATACCCTCTTAGCGAACAAAAAATCACAAAAGCGTTCACGGAATTTCTTCTCTTTCAGTTACCGTAGAGGCTTAGCTGCATACAAACTGCGGCCAAGTTATCGGAAGTGCTCACGGACTAACCCCGGAACCCAAGTACCCTAGGAAAATCTGTAGGAAGCCGGATTGGTATCATGCAAGCGTCGATTTTTCCCCCCCTGCTCGGCCTATCCAATCCGTGACCGCCCTTTTATTTGTGTGGTGGCCGACTGGCAGTCTTCGTGCATTTCGTTAACGCTGTTGCCTTGGATTCACTTTTGTGCACCACAGCTCGCTTGAGGCCTCATACGAAAATAACGAACGGAACCGGGTTCAGTGCGCATGAGAATTATGGGATTTGAATGGTCGATTTCAGCAACCTGATGCAACCAGGTCACACGAGAGTACAGGTATATTGGTTGGTTCTCTAGGGACCAAACACCATCCATATCCCGTAGTTCTTATGCACGCCAAGCCCTGCCCAGCTGGTTTTTTTTTTTTTGGGAGGAACGGTATGGAGTTTAGACTATGTGATTGCATTGGTCCGGGGAATTTGGTGGTGGAGCACGGTATCGCTACCGCGGGATGGCGTACTGGGCGAACAGGGTTTTCGCCGGCCACCGTTTTGTGTCCGGAATTCTTAAATGGCTTGGTAAGGTGCTACAGTTTAGGAGATAATATTTGCTAAATTGAATAAACGACAACTGTAGCGTTAGATGGGGGGGGGGCGATGAAAACTGCAGACGGTGGATTTGGAAGTCCTCTCCAATCCCCTGCGCTTTTCGGATCAAAAATTCAGTGAGCAAATGATTCCCGCAGCCATATGGTTTCTAGGGCTTTTAGCTATGGGTATCTTTATCAGAAAATTATTTCGTAACTTGTATTCGTTCTTCTTTCCCCTTCTACGCCGCTTAATTCCTTGTATCATTACATGGTGAGAGTTTTTCTTTGCCAAAAATGGTATGAGAATGTACGTTCGCCGAATTGGTTCTTCCCCCGTAGGGTGGAGAGTAGCTTATTAGCTTATTTCTGACCCGACAACAAATTGGATGGCGGATTAGGCAACCGGAACCACTATCATATTTACACTTGTGATTCGCTTTCTCTGCCGGCCTAGGATCGGTTTGGTTTAACCGGGGGTTATCAGGATTTCTTATTCCAGTTCATGAGAACCAACACATCTCAAAGGTTGATCTTATACCGTGGTAGGAAAGCATTCATCATTCTCAAGAGCTCCAGCTTCTGAATCTATTCGCCGAAATAGAAGTCTGCCCGGTCTTTGCTCACGCTAGGAGGGCGGTTTAGAACCTCGCTGGGCTCGCGCTGAAGCTCGTAACAACAGGTGTCGGCCTAGTATACTACTTGAATCGGTAATGGTCGGGGGTAATTTGTGTTTGCCGAGTAGAGATTGGGGGGGTGCAGGATTGCAAGAGTAGATATGGTATGTCCTAATTGGCGCTTTCTACGTGGCACAGGCAATGGTGTCCAATCTGACCAGGGCACTTCACCGACTAGTTTTATCGGGACACTGTAGCATGAAACCGTTGGAACCAATTTCCCTAGAAATGATCAAAACACCATAATTCCAAGAAGATTTAGGTAAAGTCGTGGTTAGTCTCCATGGGATCTTGGCGCCAACTCTACGGCGAAAACTGGTGAGGCCGGACAGGCGCTAGTACGTTGAAATAAGAGGCCGCTGAGGTGAAACTTACGATTGCGTCAAAATAAGAGCCCCGAAAGGATCAGTCCTGGCTACAAAGAGTTAGCCTATGCCTTCTTATTGCGATTTCGAGACAATTACGGAGGTGCAAGTGCAGGGCATAAGTTTTGTAGGTTCCACAAGGAAGGCCTGCCATACTTACCCCCGCGTAACTTACAAAACTTATGCTCTGTACAGTGCCTCCGTGGGTAAGAATCTTATTTGAATGTACTAGCGCCTGGCCGGTACTCACTAGTTTTTGTAGTATTACCACTCTTGCTGGCTCGGTACAAAGTACTATGCTTAGGGGCTACTCCGCGACCCGGCGTCACGCGCCTCTGTTGGTCGCCTGTGGTAGAGCATTTAGCGAGCACAACGAGCACGGACGGCCACAGTCTTGTGCGCAAAAGTTCGTAAAACTTGGGAGTGTCTTAGTGATATTTCTAGGGTTCCATAATGCCGGATTTTACTTTTTTTGTCCAAGGACAAACAAATCCACCATTAAATACTGGCTGAACTTTGGGTCCCTGTGCAATTGTGGTTATAGGAGTGTGGTATTATACAGGTGGCACGCTTCATGGTAGACTTTGCTCGAGGCTTGGGTCAGGGTTATCCAACCGAGTGGTTGCTACGGGGAGTGAGGTGGGGACTGGGGGGTAATGTGCAGGTTGGGATGCATAGATGTGTTAGGGGTAACCAAGAGGCGATATAGAGGTGCCTACCGGTATTCAGTAATAACGTATCCGACCTAGAAGCGGGTCATGACGTAGCAACGGGCCACCCGCATATCCACCCTCTTTCCTAGTTAACAACAAATATATGCGATATCACCACACACAATGCCAAAACTACAGCTTCGGGCAGATTCGGAATACGAAACTCGCCTGGATAAGGCTAGTGAAGCACTCAACCAGCCAAACCCGGTCAGTATTCGGAATGCAGCCCGGATGTATGTGGTTTCTAAGACTACCTTGGGGAATCGATTTTTTCAGAGGGCAAAGGCACGAAACCAAGCCCATGTTACACAGCAGCTACTGACCGAGGAGGAAGAGATTGAATTGGTCAAATGGGCTGAGTGATTGGATAAGATTGGAATTCCACCAAGGCTTACCCACCTGCATGAAATGGTTGCTGCTTTGCTACGGAAGTGGGTGACTGCAACTACTACTATCCCCGGTCAACACTGGATTACCAGATTTCTAGATCGGCACCCTACTATTGCCTCTCACTTTGCCGGTCATATTGATCAAGAGAGGGAAGTGGCAGGAAAGCCAGAAGGCATTCAGAGCTTTTTCAATTGGCTCGGAGAGGTCAGGAGCAGATATCAAATCGCGGTAGAGGATATCTGGAATGCAGATGAGAAAGGGTTTGCACTAGGAGTTGCAAAGAAAGGAAAGGTTTTCTGTGGTGCTAGGTGACGCAATCCTAGAATCAGGCATCCAGGAAATAGAAAATGGGTTACTTTAATGGAGACTATTTCTGCTACTGGGAAGGTTCTTTCTCCTTTGTATATCTACAAAGGAGAGGCACATACTATGGGCAACCATGACTACGAGGACAGAGATCCAGCTGCATTTGCACTCTCCAAAAGTGGGTAGACAAATGATAAAGTTGGGCTGCTCTGGCTGACTGACCATTTTGAGCCTAATACCCAATCCACCACAGGTCATCCCCGGCTTTTAATCATTGATGGGCACTCTTCACATCTGACCTTATAATTCATTGAGTTCTGGTTTACACATGAGATCCAGCTTTTGTGTTTTCCGCCCCACTTCACGCACCTTCTCCAGCCTTTGGATGTTGGAATCTTTGGTCCATTAGGGCGTTACTATAGCAATCAGGTTGATGACTGGGGTAGAGCGCATCGATATCAAACTATTAGCAAGGGAGACTTCTTCCCACTCTGCCAAATAGCACGCCAAAAGGCCTTGACCATGGTTAATATCAAGGTCTCGTTCGCTGCCACTGGTACCCACCCATTCCGCCGTTGCCAGGTTCTTGAAACCATCAATAAACCCCCCCCTCCTATCGCCTCAATAACCCAACCATTACCAAACACTACACCCCCCCCCTCAACACTCTCTTCTCCCTTTTCTCCATCTGCCTCTACTCTGTCCGAAGCTGGCCCTGCCTACTCTCCACCTGAGACTACAAAACAGGTTGTGCAGCTTAGAAACCTGTTAGTAGTCTCTAACGACATTCATGTAGTCAAAAAGGTTGGAGTGGCACTTTCTACAACTGCAGGCACAGCTTTAGCAGCAGCAACCATTGCGGAAGAAACTGTTCGCAAGATTGCCTCTACTCCTAAAAAGAGCAAATCCGACCGCCGGCATATCAGTAAAGCTGTCTTGATATCGTGCTCTTGTTTGGATAAGGCTCGGAACCTCCGGCTAAAGAAAAAAGCTGAACAAGTGAGAAAGAAAGAAAGAAAGTCTATCAGAGCCAAGGGACAGCCTCGACCAGGAAACAATGGGTCTTCAAGTCGGAAGGGCAAGATGGCCGCCCGTGTACCCGAAGATTTATCACCGAGTGAGATCTCCAGTATGCGTGCAACTCACTCCGTAGTTCTCTCCTCCTTCTCACTTCTTGACCACTCCACCCAGCCTCCACTTCACCCAATTATCAGTAATTCCCAAGGCACATGATAGTGGAGGATCCTATTATCCCTTGTAATGTCAGAACTCTCCATTCCCTGGGTTGGCTCTGTGAATATTTTCTAATCAGGGCATATAGTACATAATTTCCGGGAGAAATTGGTCTTCCGTAGTTACTTTTTTTTCTTTTTTTCTCAAATTTCCTACATCATTATCATGGAATGGCTAATATCACAATTATTTTATTCCTCTTTGCATTTCTCTTTTGGTTGTTGTGATATCTATGTTATTTGACAAGGTACTTGGTTGTGTTGGGGTGGCCCGTTTCCCCGTCGTGACCCGCTTCTAGGTAGGATACGTTACACTCCCGTCCAAAAAGTTCTCGCTGATCCAAAAGTACTCCAACGCGGCTTGGCGGCAACAGAAGTATTAATATTGTATCGAGGGTTAGTTAAAGATGCTCCCCGGTTAGGAAGACCAAAAAGGATCACGTTCAACAAGTGGAAAGCGCAGTCCTTGCCAATCCTCATTCCCCCATAAGAGAAATTATGAATAAATAGTATATGAACTGCTCTATTTATGAAAACCGACTCGTGCTCAAGCACTGGTACCTCAGTTGACGCCAAGCCCCACTAGAGTACTTTTGGATCAGCGAGAACTTTTTGGACGCGAGTGTATATAAGGGGGTGCTACTGCATTCAATTTTAGGGTTGTAAATTAGTTCCTAAGCACAGCTCAGAAAATTGGGTATGCACCACACACGAGTAGGGGTGGGGGCTAGAAATCTTGATGGTTTCACGGCCGCACGGGAGATGTGACTTAAGCTTGGGTTAGCCGCCCCGAGCTCATTTGAGAGGTCGCGGGAAGTACCGGCGTCGTAGAATGTGGGGAGCGGGGATTTGTGACCTGTAGATTTTATATCCTTAGGCTATTCAGATAGCTTGGCAGGATATCGGTGGCACCGATACTCTGGGGGTGGTGTTAGTCCGTGAAGGGCCCCTTATTTGGCAAAACCGCCATTGGTACCCCTTCTGGGAAGGAAAAAATTGTAGGAGTTTCACGAACTCTTTCTCTCATACAAAGAGTAGGCCTATTCACATATCAGAAATGACGATTCATTGGCGGTGTTTGGTATCCGGGTTCTGTACTGTTAATATCATGTCCAATCGGACACTGAGTTCGCATAAATCTCTGCAGTATGATACCTCATTCCAAGCGAGTTCTACGGCAACACAAACTTGCGCCACCAGTGCAAGTACAAGTGCCAGGGGAGATGTTTTCGTAAAAGACAAGGCAGTTAGCCAGCCAAATAATCCCTGAGTTGTACCAACACATCTCCCCGGGTACTTGTACTATTATACGATCCAATTTTCATCCCAATAACCTTCCCCGCAAAAAAGTAAGTTCTGTCAAGGCTGATGTTCATCGCATCAACGCCACCTCTCCCAATACCCAATGGAGCTCTTCCCAGCCCTGTTAGGCCCTATGCATGCCAAGCCTTTCTATTAGGCCCTACCACACTAGTTTTCGTAGGGCAAGATATGTAGAAAGATAAATAGAGCCTTCTGCGACACTTCGATTCGGAGACTGGGAGACAGCCGAGATTTCGCCCTTGGTCTTGCTTAAGGCCCACTTTCGTCTGATCCCCTCCTCGTACCAAGGTTTCGATTTATTTTTCCCCCTCGCTCTGACCCACTTATCTCAACGAGGTTTCTGTTCCAAGGAGCCCTAGAAGATACGCACCGGGGCCCCAGTAGTAAGGCTAGTTTGGCAATTTTATTGGCCCAACTCCAGCTCAGTCCTATGCACCTACTTGTGAATTGAGCTGGAAATTAATCCGGTGTGCTGCCCCCCGGGAGCGCGCCCCCCCCTCGCAGTCTGCTCCGGCCCGGCATTCGCGAGGGGGGGTTGCCCACCGGGCCGGAATTTAGTGAGGTATCCTCATTAAATCTCCTGTTTGGTAGTATTGAGATAGAGCGATTGATGCGCTTGTCATGGTATATTCAGGTCGCCCTTCGCTTAGTATCGGCCTATATATTTTCTTGGACATCGGTTGGGCTGGTGGTAGTCTTTGTGGTTGAAGAGGCAAGTTGGACCGTTATTTCTCGGAGGTTACGTCAGAGCTTCATTAATTTCCGAGCAGATCAGAACTCGCTCCTCCCAGATCGTCTCCAGGAACCGCGACCGATATGGTACTCAGGTGGCTCGCCGTATCATGTTCAAGTACCCATTGCAGCGCTGGCTGATGGATAACCAGAACAAGACTCGTAGGCTACATATCCAATTGCTCTTGATTGCTTGTTTCTGATTTGTTGATTGGTAGGACTTCCCTCTCCCGCTGCCGGGCGACTTCCCGAATATACCCGAACTCCGCGGATCTCTAGTAGCAACACCGGCAAGGCTTCAAAGCTTATTTTCTCACTGGCTGTAGCCATCCTTGCTAGTACGCCAAGTCTGATTTGCGGCTCTAAATCGATGTTAGGTATTCAAGGATGGTTTGGGTCAGGCTTGTTCTCAATCCTGAGGAATTTGGAACTTCCTCTATCACGGCTTCGCGGACAGATGAGGGGAACATTGCGTGCAAACAGCGCAATGACCAGCCATAGTGTCTATGAGGATATATTTGTCCCCGGAAAATGTTTTCCCCAGCTTGCTAATCCCCCTATACGCAAGCTACATTATCTGTAAGTACATCTCTTAAGAAGATATCTTGTAAGAAATACTCTAACCAAAAGATTTAGGATATATACGACCATTTTTGGGGACGCTTCCTCAAGCCCTACTATATATAAATATACCAATACACGCACAAGTACCATTCCTTCTCTCGGGAAAACAAGCATTCTAAGTATTATTATTCTAAGACAAATCTTGGCCCGGAATGCTAATATCCTTTTAGACTCAACCACACTTCAAGATACCCCAAACTCTGCTCACACCCATACCGACCATCCCGCGTCTGCAAGTAAATCTTGGGGCTGGCGGGAAGGACCCACGCATTGCCCAACCTTACCTCATAGCAGTGATATAACGAGTGGCAACCATCCTGTTGGCTGCATCATATCCCCTCCGCCCTTAACATATCGCCAAAACCTCCTCCCCTCTCTCCAAAACTCGCCCAAACAGGCATGGGTTCTACGCGGAGCCCCTCATCTTGCAGGGATATCAGGGATATCTTCAACGACTTTATCAACCAAGATTGTCTCCTTGGTGAGGTACCTAACGCCTCAGATCCCTCGGAAACGGCGTTCGAATCCAATATTTTACAACAACAGCAACCTCGCCTTCAAGAGCTATCCCCTCTCCAAGCACGCAAAACGAGCTGTGTCTCCGGTATCGGGACACAGCCTCATTTGGGCACAGCCTTTGAGTTCTCAGAATCGCACTTTCTGGCCATTGAGACGAAAGACCTGCCACCCTGGGCCGACCCTTTCGACCCATTCAACTTTGACCTGGTTGCTCCTCACGCCATGCTTACAAATCACTTGCCAGCTACAAACGTTACTTTTGAAGCAACCCCTCAAGCCTCAGCTAGGTCCATACCACCCGTCTCCCATTATGCTACCACAAGTGGCCCCCGCCAAAGCTTAACACAGTACTCCGCCCTCCCACCAACCCGCTTCTCCCTCCCTTCCACAACCACCTTACCAACCTCCGCAGCACCTCCACCAGGACTGCCGCTAGCAGTCCACTCCTTACATACAGGAAAATCTGTCACTGCTGCTTCCTCTTCTGCCGCCGCAAGACAGAACCCCAATCCCCGCCCAAAGAAAACACTCCCCTGCACCACTCCTCACTGTCGCCCCGCTGCAACAACCCAAAACCCTGAAGCAACACACCATCATCACCACAACGACCCTAAACACCGCTTCTGCTGCAGTTACGAAGGCTGTACTTCGTGCACAAGCTACACTACGAGGAAAGACCGCAGCCGTCACGTAGCGTCGAAGCATGGTGGGCAGCGCCTGATTTGCCATGTCTGCAAGCATACAACCGCTAGGGAGGATAACATGAGGGTCCACGTACGCGCTGCGCACAGACAGGAGTATGAGGTGATTATGAAGAGGATTGTGGAGGCAAGAGCGAGGGTGGTTGCGGGGGACGAAAGGTAGGAGGATTTTCTTTTTTCTCTTGTAAATTTTGGGATTTTCTTATCTCTTTTGTTTTTGGACACCCCCCTCTTGCATAGACAGGATTTTGGGCTCCTTCTTTTGTGGGGGCGGAATTTGGGCGCATTTTGTTCCTTGATGGATGCGAGCATTTTGGATCGGAGGCGTTTTTTCTTTTTTATCACAGTACCTGAACACCTCTCTTCTGTTAATGTGGATTTTGAGCTTCTTCTTTTCTTTTTACGACTTTGATGTCATGGAGGGTTTCCATTTTGACATTTACATGAGAATATGCGGTGGTTAGTCTCTTTATGTTTTGGGGTGCTGTTTTCTTCCTTTTTTTTCCTATGGTATCATACGGTGGGAAGCGCCCGCTTAAAAGGCGTGCCAAGGGGTGCATTTTGTAATGTCTCTATTTGGTGCGGGTGATTATAGACGTAAAGTGAAATCAATTACATACGGTTCATATTCAGGTTTTTTTGTATACCCGGAGGACAAAAGGGCATGAGTTTTTGTGCAACGGAACCACCGCCAAAGAGAAATCTCCGCCCTATGAATAAAACATCCAAAGCACTACCACAACCATGCCTTTATGGCCCCCCGGCACGGAGTCCCAGCATGCCCAAGTTAAGTCTCTCAGAACTCACAGTCCGAGTAAAGAAGATAGAGTCTCTTGCCAAGCTTCTGATAATATGCACAACAGCTCTATTTCAGTTGATGGTGGCCTCTGGGTAACCTAGGTTGTGGCCCGCGGTGGACCCACTCTGCTGTAACAGACCCCAGCCTAAATCCACTCTTTATAAGCGTATAGGAGAGAAATCGTGCTAGTTAGGGTAAGGCCTCTGCATCCTTCTCGGTATTCTTTGTTTGGCGTGTGCCTGTATTTCGTGTGGTGGGCATTGAAGGGGATTCTTATCTTACAAGTCTTGGGGTGATTTTTTTTTAGCGATGGTTGCGTTTCACAAGAACTCATGCACGATTGTCCTCAGGGTGTAACTTGACACCCCTCGGCACCCGAGTACTGGTTTGATCATGACTACTTGTAGGCTTAGTGGAAGGGGAAAGTGGGAGGGGTGGTAATGATTTCCTTGGCACACCCACTACCAATAACTGGGGGGATGCTAGGAACGTTCCGTAACCCAGTCTAGCTAAATTTACTATTCACGTTGTAAAAGCTCGGATCTTTCGCAAGGGTGACGGGGGTTCTCTCTCTTGGGTGGAAGGCGAAAGAAGTGCTAAGACTAGCGTAGAAGACCTAGCTTAGAAGGTGCTACGGGGAAAAGAAAGCATACCGCCGGAACAGGGGTGCTAGAAAATGGTTCCTCCGACCAGAAAAAGGTTCTATGACCAGAAAACGGTATTACGACCAGAAAACGGTATTACGACCAGAAAACGGTTCCTAAGACCCAGAAGATGGCTCCTATTGTAGGACCAGGAAAAGGTTCCTGGGACCAAGAAACGGGAGACCGCCGAAAACCACGCTAACCGAAGCGAGACCACCCCCCAGGCCCCCCCAAGTTCCGAGGCACTATTACCCAGTATAAGTATTAGAACCGTTTGGGAAATTCCCCTCACTAGAGAGATAGGTTAGCTTGGAATTTCTCCCGCTAAATTCTCAACTCTTTACAATTCTTTACACCTATTTCTCAACTATTGTCGTTCTGGCGCTGCGTTTCGACTTTTTCAGCCCACCTGAGGCTCTTAACCGGAAGAGCCTCAAATACACAACATGGAAAACACTCGATCGGATTTGGTTGTTTGGTATGAGCTCGAAACCGAATTCTTTCAGGATCATGTCAGACACACAAAATATCTAGCGAAGGCGAAAAATAGGAACGAGAAAGTGAAGGAAGATTGGAGCAACTGTGGGGAACTTGGAAGAGGAGGTTTCGGGGTTGTCCATAAACAGGTACAGGAAACCACAGGTCACTACCGCGCTGTTAAGACTATTGATAAGAGGCTACACCCCAAGATCTATTATTCCAGGGAGCTCCTCGTGATGGCCATATTGGCAAAGGTTCGTGTTCTCACCTCCGAAGGAATTCATTCCGCCGGTCGTCTGCCGCTACGGAATACCCCTGTTGTTGTCTAACGGCTAGTTCCTTTAGCGCCCGTCATTATTTGTGGAGTTCCTAGGATGGTTCGAAGAGCCCGAGACTCTGTATATTGCAATGGAATATCTCGAAGAAGGCGACCTTACCAAGAACATTGGTACACCGCTACCACAAGAAACCGTCCAAAATATTTCCAAGCAGATACTCGAAGGTCTCCAAGTGATGCATCAACAGGGGATAGCTCATCGAGATCTAAAGCCCGCGGTATGGTTTTCACCGACAAATATCTCGCTTGGCTATGTCGCGTCGCAGAACACTGACGAAATACATAGAACATTTTTGTGGTTTCCATGTCTCCCGTGTGGATTAAACTGGGCGATTTCGGAGTGTCGAAGCGGATCCCGGCCGAAGCTGTAACAACCTTTCACACCCAGGTGTCGACTCAAGTGTACAGCGCTCCCGAGATTCAGGGTTTAGACTCCAACAGCGAAACCTCGAACTACACGAATTCTGTTGACATTTGGTCACTCGGATGTGTGATATATGAGTTACTTGTAGGGGCAAAATTATTCGTCTCGGAGGCTCAAGTATCCCGTTACTACTTCGGGAGAAGACCCTTCCCCGAAGATAAACTAAAAGCATCATTGCCCCCAACAGACGATGTTGGAATTTCGTTACTAAAGGCCATGCTCATGATACGACCAGAGGATCGCCCTACCGCGACTGCCGCACTAAGCCATATATGGTTTGCGGGCCTTAAGAGTGACAGTGAATATACCGGGGCTGGTGAGGATGGGATGACACCAAGTCGGAATGAGAGCACCCCTATCAGGAAGTGCGAGAGCGGATTAGCTACCAATCACAGACTAAGGAAAGGAAGGAGCGAAAGAGATCCCATCACGCAATGCAACACAAGAGGTATTCCACGCTGTGTGACTTTAGGGGCAAATTCAGGACCGCAAATGCGCGGTGGGAACGCTACCCCTAGTGCCTTAATTGGCACCTTTGGGGCGACACCATCAGATCCAGCCTCCACCGAGAGCTCCACGATCGGGGAAGGGGGCCGGGGGTCGGGATTGGTGCTTCATAGACTCCAATCCCCTCATTCCGAGTGCCCTGATGAGCCGAGAAAATCCCCTATCAGGAATATTCCACAAAATTTTTCCCAAGGTAGAATCCCGAAAACCAAGCCCCACCCGCATAAAATGTGTTGCTAACAAACTGGATGCTGAATCCTAGACCCCCCGGGGCCTGTCCCCCGGCCCCTAACCCATGCTGAGGATGTAGTCATTAATCAACCACATGGACAAATAGCCCAGCACAGCACACTCCAATGTCAACACACAATGCCCCACAGACATCCACGCCCAGGCCTCCCCAGAGGAGAGACAGCGGAAACCATAATAACGTATCCGTCGATTCATCGGGAGATCCTGACATCCGGGGAAATCATGATGCTAGTTGGAACCCTAACCCTGACGGGAACCCCAGTGTTGGCTAGAATCCTAACCAGAATGCTAAAGGTGGCCGTAATTCTTGCCGGAATCTTAATACTGGCCAAAATCCAACTCCGGTTAGAACCTTTACTAGAATCCTAACGCGGGATGGAACCCCAGCATTGGAAGAAACCGACGCCTTGGACGGAAGAGAACACAAGCTTCGGACAGGCCACAAACAATCAGACGCCGGACCCTTAACTGAAATCCCAATGCCGGCCAAAAGCCTAACATCCCAGGAAAGCGGCATCTCGGGCGGAGCCGGACAGCAACCTCAGACAGAACACTGGGGAGCGATATCGGGGATGGAAATGGAGGATATATATAAACCCGGAGAAACAGAACGCACATAGGGGACCAAGGATCACAAAGTTGGACAAAAGTCCTGTCCGGATCCCTAGATGGGTACTCACGAATTCACTACGACCATCCTTGTATTCGCGGTATCGAATTTGGGCACATGACAAGAAATGAGTTCGTTAGGTAATGAGATTTTGGAAGTTTGGTTGGGATTGCAGGGCTCTCGTAGAGAGAGGGTTTTCAAGATTTCAGTTGTGGAAGTTATATTTTTATGTAAGGGGATAGTAGTTGGAAGGCTTGGGATAGACCGACACTGGCCGGGTGTATTAAAATTTATTTAGTCAGATATAGGTGGTCACTTCACCATATGCAAACCTTTGTTTCGCTAAAGTGAATTTGGCCCTGAGGTGGAAGGTAGTTTGTATCCTAGCAGTGCCAATACTCATGATTTCAATATATGTTGGGTTGGGAGAACCCATTGCCAATTGGGCAAACGCACACAGGGTTTACCTTGGAGGTAGGAGCGGGGGTCCGGAGGTCTGCCGGGAAAAGGTTTAGCCGACTCGCTCCCGCGCAGGGCCATAGCTCCAACACGATAGGTCCGTGGGACACCCACAATATATAGCACCCCCGAATCTCCCAGAACACAACAACCTCAACCTTCCTCTAGCTCGCGTTATCAAGCTTTCTGCGGCCCGTTTTCTCAACCTTTCTACACCTCGCGTTCTTTACTCCGGCCCGCCACCCCAGACAGGCGCCCCCATTGTCACCACGGGATATATCGGTGTCAACAATCCGTGTCTCGAAGCGACAAGGGCAGCCCCACTTCGCCCAACGCCTCCGCCAGTGGAAAACGACAGCCCTCGATCTGCAATGACTGGTGGACTTGACGATGACTATTGTTTTTGTGTTTCTTTCTCTCCTTCATTTTCTCTATTACTTACTGTCAGATAATACATATTTCATAGCTTTGAAAAATTGGTAGGATGCTTGAATCCTCCAATTGTCATATTGCCCAGTACCCGGAGTCCTGCCTTAGTCGGTGAAGTTATGGAGAGCTGGGAGTAGAATATGGAGACAGGATTACCGGTAGTTGCCTGTCCCCCCATGCAACCCAGCGAATGTCCCAATACCCAATACTGCTAGAACCTGAATAACAAAACTTCGTACTAAGACGTTGAAGTCGCCTTTGTCGGTAAGGCCTAGCTCTTTATTTTTTGGTTTTTTCTCTCTCTTTCACCAGGGCTCAGGCGGTCGGTGTATAGGACGCCTTCGCCACCACTACCGAAGAGAGGAAATTTCGGACGTCTTCGCGCGAAGTTCAATTATTCAATTTCTTGCCGTAAATGCCCACTGCAGTGTTCCATATTCCAACAAACCACAGCCTATCGTGTCGAATACACGACCACATGTAGTACTCCTATTTATTAATCATATCCTACCCAGTAGGCTGGATGAAGTGCAAAAGAGCTCATCACTGTTTGTACTAAACGCCTGTGCGGCCACAAGTCATTACCTTAATACCAAGTTTTTCCCTTGGCAGGGGCCAGAAGTTGAAAGAGCCTCCAGGGGAAGAGAGGTTGCATAGGACAAAAGAGAGAGAAAAACACGGAGCCAATTCTCCCAAGCCAAAGAGATGTATGAAAGGAGAAACTAGTTACAGTAATGGAAGGAAATCAACGGAGCAAGAAGAGAGCAATATAGAGAAGAGTAGGACAAGAGAATTCCACTGTCGGATGCGTTGGTGGTGTTGTCGCAGCCCTTGCCCGGGAGATCGTTACTACCGATATGTCCCGGCGTGGCAATGAGGGCGCCTAGGTGTCGATCGGGGGTGCGGGAGGGGATAAAGAACGCAAGCTGTGAATAAGGAACGCGAGCTGTAGGAAGGATGGAGATGTCGCGGTGTGGGAGAGCTGGGGGGAAGCTATTGTAATGGGGGTCCAGGGGCCCATTGTCCTGGGGCTTTGACCCCGCACTGGCCCAGCAACCGGGTGAACCTTTTTCCCCCGACCTCCGAGACAGTGTCCCATTCCTCCGGGCTGGCTTCCCTGCGCTTAGCCCAATTGGCAATGGGTTGTACCAACCCCTCATAAATACTAGCAAGGAAAAAAAGGAGATATTTTGGCTAGGGCGCCAACCACTTGGATTATCGATGACCAAAGCTTGCGATGGGAAGCCGTGGTCCAACAACCAACCGGAATGTGGGTCACCGGGGGTTATTACTTAAATAGTTCTGGATATACCCAGCCAGTATTAGTAGATAGATGTTTTGATGATCTGGGAAAACAAAGATATGTCTGTGTACTGTACCCAACGAGGATTAGGCAAAAGGCCGATAATGGTGTTTCGATGGCAGAAAAAAGAGAAGAATTAAGTATGAAATATTATTTTAATTGTAAAGAAACACATTTAATACTATGAATCATGTGTGGTTTTCCTCTGGGGGTTTCCCACAACTCTTGCTTAGACTTTGCTGACTAAGTTTTATCATGGACTGAGCACGCATTACCTGGTTTTTTTCGCCTGCAGCGAGTACTGTACGTTGAAATAAAGTAGGGGTTGAAGCAATACATTCAATACAAGTATCCGGCATAAAATTTTCGCACAAACCACTTTGTGACCCCACAAATGTTTTAACATTTTTTTGCTTGTAAGCTACTTTGGTGTGTGTGAAAACATATTCCCGGACACGATACTTGTACTTGTACTGTCCGGAAGAGTCCAAAATGAGCCTGGTTTTGGCCATAACTGGTTAAGTAAAGGTGTTTTATTGCGAATATTAGACAGGTTACCAAGAAAACTCTTATTTCAACGTACTGGCGGCAGCCGAAAAAAACCAGGTAATGGGGTACCCGATTATCTGATAAGTTAGCAAATTCTAAGACTCTTCCGCCCTATGATAGGTCACATCGAAAATGCCTATTTTATTGGGGTATTATTCCACTTTGTTACCCTAGCGGCCTTTTACTGGATCGGCTAAATTATCCTAATGGCCTTTTTTTTTTGGGTCAGGCTAATAATGAGTTTGAACTGACTAAGGCCCGTTTAATATATATGGTGATTGGGACTCCCCAGAATCCGTGTTCGCTGTGACCAAGACGAGCGGTCCTGATCACAACTAGGGGTTGGTTGTCATTGCTCCCTTGACAGACCACAATCGGAGGACAATGTTTTGTGACCCATGCTAGCTACATTACTCTCAGAGCAGGAATAATTGAGCCTGCGCCAAAGATGTGGGAAATTTTCTGGTTTGAGTGAGGGGAAAGCGTTGAAGAGACCTACAACTCAGTCCTAGATTATGAAAAAAACAAGGAATAGTGCATGACCTAGAGCAAAAGCATTCGCTCACACTTGGCTACTCGAGTACTCGTTGCCTTCGGCAGATCAACCACCCCTTCCCCGTTCCCAAGCACCAGTCCCTTGTCCATCCCCTCTCGCTCAGAAAAAAGAAAACAAGAATGACACCACTTCAAACCACGAATCGGAAAGAGTGGTTGTTGAGAAAGTGAAAGAAGTTACAGAATGGATGAGTAAGTGAGTGGAGAAAAAAAGGAGCCTCATTGGGTTTCTCTCGCCCTCTCTCTTTGCTCTTGTGGTACAACTAGGGTGCTTGAATGGTTACTTTCTATATAATATTATTATTCCTAGTTACAGAAACCTATTGTCCCTTAGCATAAATAATCGAACACTTGGCATGGAAACATTCTCCAGAGCCAGATGGCAACCCCTCCCCCTCACTCTCGAACCCCGCCACATCTTTACCACGACAGAAAACTATTATTAAGGCCGATGGATGATATGGCATTAATAAGGATTATGGATATATATTTTTTTGAAATTTTTTTAGTTGTGGTTTTGGCGGTCATTTGTTGAGAAGTCTAGTATTGAGGAGGTGCCCCGTTGCACAGCAAATGTTCGGTTATTTATGCAAACAAACAATAAAGCCAAGGGCCGCAAAGCTCAAAGTAGACTGAGCCAAAGTTAGGGAAGAAAAAGCATATCTCGCCACAATCACATACCCAAAGCCTCATCCTTTGGGGAAGAATGAAAGTTTCTATCACTTACGGTACTGTATCTTCTGTACCCCTGCCGTAATGAACCTTCCGCCCCCGTGCTGGGAGGGGTGGGGTGGACCGTATCCTGTTCAAAAAAGAAAGGAGAAAACAAAAATACCTCTTGCCAAGGCGCCATCGCTGGAAAGAGTTAGACGGGAATGTGGTGCAACCAGGAATTAACCCAACCAAGCAAGCAAAGCTCATCCTGCAGCTGAACCTTGTGTTCAGGGTCTTGGACACTCATCTGATTTCGAGGGGGGTGCTGGGTGCGCATGGTAATCTTTCCCCAGTTCGGCTTGCCACAGGGTTGATCCTTTTTAATACCATGCACTTGGCAACAAATCTTTTGGGTATCATACCATCAATGGGGAAATATACCATCGAAAAATCCCAACCTTCACGGAAAATTACTCACCTTTGTCCCATCATAAAACGGTGGAGAAAAATTCAAATAATGAACCGAAACAAGGATGGGCAAGCCTAATGACCTCTTGGACTTTTGATTTCCCCATAGCGATAAAAGGGTTTGTGTGGGTTGGTCTGCCATCACTTAAAGGTGGTGGGTGTGTTTGAGGTACAATAGCAATTTGCGTGAAGAATTCCAGGAAAATCGCTAGAGCATCATCCAAGGTTTCTTCTACTTTTGGGGGAATATCAGTTGGCCATCCTTTGGGCCGCTGAGACTTTCCAGGCAGGTTTAACATCTAAAATACTACGATAGCCTATTCAAGTAATCGCGGCTACATCTACTACAGCAACCCTTCTTTAAGTCATTCCTGTCACTCCCATGATGAGAAGTATGCCTTTAGCGATGTTCTGAGCACACCGACCATTCAAGGCTCTAGCCTGATTACTATAATAGGCTAGTATGATATGTTAGATTTAACGGTAGATTTAATCGGGACTGGAAAGTTTCAGCGGCTGAAGGGATAAGTTATTTTCAAAAAATTAGTTTGGTTATTTGAGGCATAAAGAGCTTGTTGAACATCTTGTTTCTTATTGCAATGATATATGTGAATATTTTTGATGGTAACGCTATATTTAAAGGCCGATGGGCACCTTCCGGCAAGGCGTGTCTGGAACCCTGAATATCCCTTGGCACGCATACACAGTTTCTAGTTTTTTACTCGTGCATACATATTGTAACTTCCTCTCGGAATCGTTGCTTTCACACCCTAACGAAAGATTACTCTAATCACTACAGTTCTTGTAGTGTAGCGGCCACTTCTGATTGGCTCTACTTGTGAATGGGGGCAAAGGGGTCTAGGTTTTTGTGATTCCAGGTGACAGCGAGAAACTAGCGTGAGCAGCCAAATCCCATATCTTGACCGTCTGAAGACCACAAGCCAAGACTGCCCACACCTCCAGTGTGAAATTACAGGCCAAGCTCAACCGGAACCGCCCTTCCCTAAACTGCCCTTCCCTATACCACCCTTCACTAAACTGCCCTTCCCTACACTACCATTCACTAAACCACCCTTCACTAAACCACCGTTCCTTCCCTAAACC
>Ga0307509_10003744_pt1 | contig 22639 bp, 18 predicted proteins | sample 10_EM_MG_FD_202245 | JGI IMG/M metagenome (GOLD analysis project Ga0307509, IMG submission 202245) | Populus trichocarpa ectomycorrhiza microbial communities from riparian zone in the Pacific Northwest, United States - 10_EM | ecosystem: Host-associated > Plants > Roots > Unclassified | place... | reverse complement strand
TGAGGTTTTTTTTGCCCAATAATGTGATTGGCTGTAGAGCCTTTCTATTTCAAAAAGCACTGAAAATCTGGTGCACGTTTTGAATGGCATGAACCATAGTTAAAATCGCTGAACGCACTAGGCCACCATAAGCTACTAGAATAAAAGGATTAGAGTTTAATTCCCTAAGTCTAGTCTACACATCAAGCCCCAGCATACAACTAGTTCTAGTAAACAAGTGCTATGGTCAATCACAAAGAATAAAGTCGGTTAATAAAACCTCCCCTCCACCCGTTCCGACCTAATCCAGTGCAACACCACCCCATCTCTGAGCTTTCATCTATCGCTATCCCAGCACATAAGACCTATCCCCGGGAGGAAAAACAAACCGCGGCGAGAGGGGAGAGAGAGATAAGGGGAAGAGTAGAGCCTAGAGTAGCATTGACGCCGATGTAGGGTTAGTAGATATGATCGGGGAATAAAGTGGGTGGTATTTTGGGATAGTATTACTCACGTTGTAGAAATTTATTGAAATTTATTCGGGATTGTGCCAGCGGCTTGGCCACCAGCATTCTTGTAGAATAGGTTGTTCCCGGGCCCACAAGTAGTGAAGCCGCTACTCCCAGGGTCGCTCAAGGGGCCGGCTGACTTTGCAGCCACGTCGCAAGCGGGTACGGCCAGAAGGCTTGAGGAGCTAAGACGCTGGTAGCCTGCAAGAAGGGGTTGGTCCCGGGCTGGGGATTTGGTCTTGAGCCCAGTCCCAGTGTAAGAATTATGGCGCCCAAACAGCTTTAGTTTCCCACCTTGTAGGATGATAAAACGTGGAACCCTCCGGAGATGTTGGTGTTTGCGGCCAGTGGGTATGGCTTGATAGTCGTCTACAGAATCGTCATCGGGGTCCTCGAGAGATGTAGAGAGTGTTGTTGGGACACCCTTAAAGGGATTAACGAAAGGGGTTTGAGCTTGGGCCACTCCGGGCCCCAACCCCTCGACAGTCTTTGAACCCAAGGATATGTCGACGATACCAAAGGTGGCACCGCTCAACTTCTGATTCCCGCCCTTCTTCCCCAACGTAACCTTGGCGGCGCCAGTATCTGGCGATGCGGATGTAATAGCAACCTCCGGGACAGGTTGGGTCATGGCCAAAGTATGGTTGCCTGAGGAGGATCCCTTTGGGGATCTGGAAAGGTCACTGGTACTTCCAAGGGATGTTTGGGTCGTATTAGGGGAACTTCCGCTCGGGGCGGAATCACAGTTAGACCCAGAGGGCGAATCTGAGTTTATCGAAGGCGATTCATTGTCGGATAATTCATAAATAATTTGGTTCGAGAGACTCGCTTGCAGCCCCTGGAAAGGGCGTTGGTTTCCTTCATATGAACTTCCACTACCGGCATAGCTAGAGAAACTTCTGCTATCAACAGAATTTCCTCTGCTCCCCGGCCCTTGGGCTGAGTTACCCGAGCCCCCGCCGGAACTAGCTCCACCAGCGGAATTAGATCCCGAATTGCCACTGGGTGGGTGGGGACTGCTACCCCCAGGAGCGTCTGGACCGGGGTCAGAGTCTTCCGGGCGGGTTGAATCGTCGGAGGTAGAGTCGTCAGAGTCAGATTCGTCGTCTTCATCTAATACTGCCTGGAATCCACTAAGAGATAGCTGTCTCGCGTACGTTTGAAGGCCAACCACAGAAGCCCATTCATCGGCTTTACTATAAGCATCCTTTAGCTTATTAAAACCAGTGTTTGTAAGCCCAACGGCTATACGAGTCAAAAAATCAGTCTCTAAAGTACGAAGGGCATCATTGTGCTTTTCTGCAGACGACATCATAAGGTTGTCTCGCGTTTCGAGCAACGTCTTAAACCTCTCATCACCGGAGCTGGCTTCACGCATAATTTCGCTTGCCTTAATGTCCAGTTCTCCCCAGCGGTGGCGGAAGGTTCCAGGATACATGGCCGGGCTCTCGAGGGGATAGGGCGCCTGCCCATGGGTGAAGCCTGACACCGGATAAGTTCCGGGTGGAGGGTAAGCGTGTCGTGGTTTCGAGGCATACTCCGGCTTGGACCGTGAGTGCTTACGGTATTCTGGATTGAGGCGCGCGTCTGATACCTTGCCTTTAACATATTCTAAATCTGCTGGAAGGTGAAAACCTGCCACCTTCTCGACCCTATTCAACATTTTGTCATATTCTCCAATGAGTTTATCATCAGCATCATGGGAGGCATGTAGTTGAAAGAATCTCGCTACTTGGCGATTTAAATGCTGGTAGTCCTCGAAAAGAGTGTTGTGAACTTCCAATTGCATGGTAGACATCTCACCCCAGAAGTTAGATGCATGCGAATAGCATCTAAAACGTGCGTTGTCTTCGACTTGATTAGTGCTTAGAGTGGGGTCAGCACGTGTGCGCTCCCGGAAAACCCTGCCGTACTCTATCATTGCCTTGGACAATTCGCTGCTACTGTCTGACATTAAGTGTAAGGCTTGGATCATATTGCCCATCGCAAAAAGCATCCTTCCCTGGGCATCAATGGAGCTGTATCATGGAGTAAGTCAGATTTTAAACCCAGGTTGGAGAAGGGAGCTGAAAAGAAATAGGGAAGTGATCACATACTCCTTAACTTCTTCATCGAGCAAAAGTTTATCACGGGGTTTATCTTGCTCCGTCTCTTGGCTGGATCTAGCCTTTTTGCAAGCATCCGGGGGATTCTGCGGAGCAGAGATCACAGGAGGCGGGGTAGGGGCTGGGGAAGTGGCATGAATGATGGGCGGCGGAGAGGGGACGGTGGGGGACGGTGTGGGGACGGTGGGAGGCCTAGCCTTCGGCCTAAATATGCCTCGCAGCCCTCTGACTATGTGACCAGCCGAGCTTTTCCCCATGATGGGTCGTGTGAAGGTTTAGAGATTTGTAGATTTCGGTGTGGTTGGAAACGAACTCACGGTGGATGTTGAGAGGAAAAGGAAGTGGTTTGGTTGGCTTCTTCCGGTCGAGGAGGGAGGAGAGCACTAAGGCAAGAGTTTTCGTTCAGGGCTGTCCTTTTCGTTGAGACCCTGCAGCAATAGTGGCATCGGGGCTGCTTCCAAAACCCGTGAATTCTCGCGAGCTATGCTGGCCTAACGAACGCAGCTAACCCTCCTCCGGTGTGATACCTCTAAGCCTTTAACCGACATGTCCGCCATTGCTTTGCCCAGAGGTTCATGTGAATACCCTACAAGCAAATCAATACAACTACTATGATATCATAGATCGGTCGGAGAGCCGTTTCTCGCTCAAGCGCCTCAGGCAAAGAATTCGAAGTGTAAAAATGTAATGACGATCAGCCAGGTTAGATTATGGGACTTGATGCGAGAGCCACCGGTACGAAGCTTAACTAGCAAGTAAAGTTGGTGTTAGAATCTTCTATCCCGAAATACTATGATACGGATGGAAGCAGATATAGAAAGCTGAGTTACCCAAAGACCTAAACCCCACCTTGGAGGCTAAAACTGGAATAGCTATTAATCGTATGGTAATATGATAACACACTAATACTTCTGTAGCCCCTGAGCAAGCCCTATATATCGGTATATAACACCTCGTTGTTAGAAGTGCGTTGCCGTAGGCTCGTAGGGATAATAATATTGTAGTTTTGGATGGGGTAGCCATAACTTTTGGTTTGGTAGCCTCCTAGGCCTACCCAGACACCACACTCTATTCAGATAGATGTATAAGCGGGCTTTGGATAAAGAAACGAGCATTGGTCGGTACGGTTGCTATAATTGATCCAGATGGGCCTCTAGAGGCCTATTTGTTTGGGTTTAGCTCTCCGCGTGCAGGGGGGGTGTTTGGATGGCCCGGAAGGGTCCCCGCGTCTCTGTAATCTGCAATAAACTGTACTCTATACCGTAAAATCTCGAATAATTGAACAATGTGCTATGTCGTTGGAGTTGCCTCCTCTAGTAAGGTCTAGTTGTTTTTTTGTTTTTCCATGCATCTAAGAGGGGCTGAGCAGCTCTTTTTTTGCCGCGATCCCCCCCTTTTCCGAGCTAGGGAATTCTTGACTACATGGCACGATGTTCAATTATTCGAGACTCTACGGTACTCGAGTACCGTCCGAGCCGGGATAAGTGAGAATCTCATCAGGACGTTGGAGTTGCCTCTCCTAGTAAGGTCAGCAGTATTTTTATTTTTATCTGTTTCACCTTAATCCAAAGGGGGAAACTCTAGAAGCCCTAGCGTCAATTATTCCGATCCCTACGGTACCGGTAGTCGACTGTGAACATAGAAGTAAGCCAAAGCAACCGCTGCCCATCCAAGATCACCTCCTGATTGGGTGGCAGTTTCTACCTGTGTTCTGCCTTGATGGTCCTGAGTTAGACCGCGCTCAACACCTTTAAGCTAAACATCGGGGCACTGAGGATTAGTAACTTGCTTGCTCCCGTAAGAACTTGAATAGACGGCCTCCCAGGTCACCCGGAAACCACCCCTCACTAGGGCCGCTAAACCCGAATAAGAAACTTTCAAGTGGTTTTCTTGATTTGGTTGAATGAGCTGCGGCTACTGTGCTGACCGCTGCTCGTTTCCTCATACAAAACTCACCAACCAGCATCTGCAGTACTGGTAGCCTTGGAGGCCATCTCATTGGTCCGCGTTCCAGGTAATCCAAAATCCCTCAGGAAAAGGACAAACGAAGGAGAGAAGAACCCCTGGCCTCACCACGAGAGGCAACTCTAACGTCCTAGCGGCTGTTGGGGTTCTTGTGGTGTTTAAGGTGGGCGGAGGGACTCCGGTTGTTGCTTGATTTTTCAGGAGTGAGGTTGGTGTAAATAGTGTGCTGTTCGACAAAGGTATGAGACAAAGAAGATGTGTGGAAGAGGCTGGAGCGGGGGATTGTGCAAGTACCATACCTTGGTCGAGCCCGTAAACACCGGTATGTTCTAACCCGGATCAAGCATGTAGGGTTCCACATGAAAAAGGCACCAGGACAGTTAATGAGCCCCCGCCGTCCTCGGGCAAGCTTTCCTAGCAAACCAGCTCTCTACCCTATTCGCAAGATCCATGCTTGACCGCGGCCGGGTGGGACAATACTTGTGAGAAGCTTGACACAGAAAAACTAGCTATCATAACTCGGCGCATATATCATAACATGGTTTTTTTATTCCCTTGTTTATCCCAAATCTCGTGTCTTATGAATTACAAAGGTACAGCGGAGGTGCGGATAAGTTACACCTATCCCTTTAGCATCAAGGAAAGAGCCTTAATGAAAGGAAGATGCACTCAATCAGGAGAGGTTGTTCCATACGCCACGAGACTTGAGGGCTGTGTGAAATTTAAATGGCATATGTTTTCCATCTGGTGGATACTTGGAGCAATCGGCTACTAATGAGATTCTAGGACAATCGATAACCTCCCGCAGTATCTTTAGACCACTCTTTCTATGGTGAGGGAATTTGTCAGCTAGAGTACGATCTTAGCAACAAAAGTCTTCGGCACCCAGATGATTTCACACCAACAATGTGCATTTTGCTTTACAATATTTCAGCTCTGTTGATTGCAAAGAAATAATTCAAAATCTCCCGAAGCCTTCAGAGTGATCTAGATATTATCATTCATAGGTGATAGGCTCTGTTAGTTAATGCCTATGGCACAATGCCAGAGAGAATGATAGTGGGCAGAAGATGCCTCCAGTCTTCTGAGCTTCTTATACAAAGGTATATTACAGGAGCGCCATAGAAGCTCACATAGAAGAGAAATGTGCTAGGACGTTGGAGTTGCATCTCCTAGTAAGACGACTCGTATATTCCTCCTTTTTTTGTCTCAACTCTGGGCTGTTTGCGGTGTTTTCCCCTTGCTAGTTGAGAAGGGAAATTCCAATATCCTAGAAAATTTCTCTTCTATTTGAGTTTTTACAGTATTTAATTCGAATCTCAAGCTCTTGGTCCTCACAGTGGGTTGAAAAATTCTCATAATTTCTAACAAAGCAGTCCAGAAAGTTACTTATATTACAGAACTAGTTTTTTTTTAAATTGTGTATTGTTTTTAGATAACTAGTAGGTCCACTATCATATTACTAGTAGTTAAGAGATGAGACTGAAAGTAAGCAGACTTAGAAAAAATAGATACTAGAGGCTAAAACTTCAGGTACCAGTGAGATCTTGGAAGCAAGTCATATGATAGAGAGATGGGAAAGAATTGGTTAAGTTGCTTAAAGCAGTTCTGAGATATATAATGTCCAATATGGTGGAATGAATAACTGCTATCATTTCTCCAGTAATCTGACACATGAGTAGAAGGAAGTACACTCATATACAAGTGTCATGGGGAATATTTTTATACAAGAGAGGGGCAGTTTACTACCAAAATGATCTCTGTCTTGTATGAAATCATTCCCCACTGGCATAGCACTTGTAGGTAATAATGCTTATAAAGATTGTTAATTCTGCTGCTGATATTCGAATTCATTTTCAGTGTTCTGGGTTCCCTGCATGCTCAAAACTTGCACACAAATTTGTGACTTGCACAAGTTGCTCGAATACAGCATTATCAAAAAAAAACAGTCTGAAAAATGTCAATACACCTGCATTCACATTAAATCCTTTGGGATAGTCGGCTTGCTGTTCATGCCTAGGAGCAAGATGAATGAGTGGTTGAAATTGTGGCACCGGGCGCGGATGTGAAAGCTGTCTTTCTCTTGTACTTCTCCGATATGGATCTTCTCTTTCTTCATCTCTTCCTTCATAACCAAATTCATTATCGTCAATTTCTACCTCTCCTCTGCCAGTGTTACCGACCCCCATCTGCACACCCTCTGCCTCAACCAGCTCTTCCTCCTCCATCTCCACATCAGTAGGTCTTCCCCACGGTCCGCCTAGTTTGTGTAAATATAGACCTCAAACCGGGAACACTCGGCCTTGCATAACAGTCATTGATCGTTTGTGTAGTCGCCATTCCGGTCGAAATTGTTAACATGAGTCAAGAGACAAATCCACCGCAGTACAAATTTCTACTGATTTTTTTGCTCTCACATTGTGATCTACTATGGCCTATTCCTCACTAGTCCTGATATCCAGCCCTAACCAGATCTAGGATGGCATTTGTTGATCACAATGCCGCGCGCACAGGAAAAAGCTGTGAAATTCGGGAAACGAAGGGACAACTTAGTCTACATTAGGATGAAGGTCCGCCTGTTCCCACCGCTACAGAAGTTCCCTCAGCACAGGTATCGGCTGGCCATGTGATGGTGCTACCGTTCAGAGGGAGCATTGGCCAGGGTTGTGGTTGGGCTGCTTGCGCCTTGCCCCAGACAGGCATCATGCCAAGACCACTGATGCTTGGCTTTCTCGCCCACCTTGTTTTCCAGTTCCCCTGGCCACTCCTCCACCAGCCCTCCACTAATACTGCACTAGGCTACCTAATGAATCGCTCGCCAGCAAGTCGCTTCTTCCGGAAACCTCACGAAATCCTCGCGTCATCCTCTATTCCCTCCAGCTCGACAACACCCTTCTCCCACTCCCGAGCCCGGAACCGAAGTAGCGGCGGGAGCTCCGTATCCTCGCACCAAGGTCAACCAAACCTCCTTCTGGAATCCTCCTCTGACGAAGATGGGCCCTCGAGTGCAAGGTCCCAGGGCTCCCAGTCCAAGTCACAGAGCCGGAGTGTGTCTCCTCCTTGGAATGAATTGAGTCCTCATTCTATACCCTTACTACCGGTGCACAGAGGGGCTCCCGTTCAAGGTACCGGTGGTGGGAGTTTGATGAGTAGGACGCCGAGCCCGCTTCCGAGGAACGGCGGTGATTTGGATAGGCTACGGGGTGGGGGTGGTGGTGCTGGCTATCACGAGTGGAGGATTGGGAAAGGGGGTGAGCCGGAGAGTCGGGGGCTTGCGAAATGGACGCAAAATGGTAGGCTCGGATGGTGGTTGTGGAATACCCAGCGGGGATGGATGATGTACATTGGACTTCTGGTGGTGTTTTACGGAGGGGCCGGATTCGCGCTTTCGAAAGTTAATGAGTTTACGCTTCTCAGTAAGTAACTCCTGCGTTCGGTGCTCTCGGGGGGTGATGTCTTGCTAACCTGCTTATTTATAGCTGGTGTTTATAAGTATTTTAGAAATGTCCCCTGAGGCCGAGTTGTAGCTGATAACTCTTTAGATTTGTTTATCCAATTACCACAACTCTCTTCCAACTAATAATGACACAAATATTCCTTTACTTTGCCGCTTCAATAACTCGCTCGTTCTCTCGCTCATTACACACCCTTGGGCTGGGCAGCATGGTAGCCCCACTCCCTACCCCCTCAAAAGGCAAGCGGCGAGCATCGGGGGGTGGCCTTCGAGACTTTGCCAAGCAATTGACCATCGGAAGCCGCGAGGGAGGTGTCTTCGAGTTCAAATGGGCCGAAGCCAAGAGGGTTGTCCCTGTCGCCGTTATCTATAGCTTGAAAATCGTCCTCAGCAACATTGGCTTTGCGTACGTTTACTCGATCCAATTAGTACATTATACAGAATACTAACTACTAATAGCTACACAAACCCGCCAATCTACCACCTCTCCCGCGTTGGCTCCCTCCTCCTCGCAATGATCTTCACCCACCTCTTCACAGTCAACAACTCCCTTTCCGTAACCACCATGTCCTCCTGCATAACCATGGTCCTCTCCCTAGCAATGGCGGCTCTCCGCCCCGGCACGCGTTTCGCAATCGAGGGCTTCCTCGCCGGTCTCTTCTCAGCAATATTTGTGGCAGCATACCCGATCCTCCTCACGAAGACATACAAGTCTCTTCTCCGCGGAAATCCTAATAATACCTCCGGCTTGGGCGACCTCTTAGGCGTGGGCCCAATAGACAGGACGCTCTCCACCGATGGAAAAGAAGAGACTAGATCCGCGTGGAAGTTACTGCATTACGTGAACGTGCTCAGCATCGCTATGATCCTGCCCTGGATATTTCTAAGCGGAGAAGTCCGCGACATTAGTCGGAACTGTTATATCCTTGACCTTCCCTGGTTCTGGCTGGTGGAATTATTCAGTGGTGTGGGTGCATGGACCACGTTTGTTAGTGGGTTTTTGTTGCTTCGAGTACATCCCCCCCCCTTTTTTGTACTAGCCTGGAGCTAACATGGATAGGCAACAACACCATTAACAATGATAGCTTCAACCTATCCTAGAACAGCTTTTCAAGCGCTCCTCATGCACGGCTCAGTGCCAACATGGAGCTGGGTCGGTGTGCTCATGTGCTGGGGAAGTTCAATCTGGTACCTCCTCGGACGCAGGAAGGAATGCGGCGTTAGCTTCTTTCACGTGGAGGATGGCAAAGGCCCGTTTGGTGGAGATCCTGCTAGACACCAGGAGGACGCTTGAAATGCCGTGGGGTATAGATGTTGGCTGTGATTTTTGTATTTTTGTATTTTTTCTAGTTTCTCTTTTGGTATATGCAGTAGGTTTTGCTGGAGATGACGGATAGATGAGGGGGTAACACCCATACAATAATACGTAGTTGTTGCGATCTCTGCTTTGGGTGTTGGAGTAGTTGGCGATCAGGTGAACAATGTAATGTTTGAATGAAGGCCAACGGGATGGGATTGACTTACTCATGGGCGCTCACTCGTTTGGGGGACACGATGCCCCACGCACAGCGGCACCGGGCTACAAAATGCGCTAGGCACCCCAGGAGTTCGGAACGTGGGGGTCGTTGTGTGGATTACGGGTTAACGGCTGGTAGAGATAGTTGATAGGCGAAATGCACCCAAAGTGAATGTTTGCTCAGTGTGACCATTCTTTGACCGTGCTTTAAATTTTGAAGAGTGTTCCCGTGGATCCATTGAACGCCAGGGGATGTTGGGACACAACTGAAATGATTTAGAATGGGGAGCTCGTGCGTGCCGGCTAAAGCCTGGGGATCACCTGTAGGTCCCAAGGTTGTACAAGAATTAGTCTTAGTGCGCGAGTTCCCCAATATATAGGAGATATCTGTGATGGGACTACCTACGGGATACCGGCATTTGTGGAACTGAGATTGACCAGACGCCACGATATGGCGTGGTCCGTAATCCGCGCGGGTAATTGTTAGACTGCGGGAACACCTCCACCGCCGCTTGATCCCCTCCTAACTATTATGAATCTCGAGTTGTCATCCTTTCCTCATTCTACACTTACTACCCGTCACCACCGCCTACCACAGCAACATCCTCACCACATCCACCTCACCACATTCAACCGCGGTATGCGCCGGCGTGCTCTGACACCTACCCATAGGGATCCCGTGAGCGCTGTCCTATCCGCTTGCATGCGCCGCAGGTAACTCACGCGTCTACTCTTGCGGCGCCACAAGCATCGACGTCGGCGTCCTCACGTTCTAGGAGGCAAGGCACGACGTGCGGAACTGTTCTTCTTTCGTGGTTGGTGGCTGCCAAGTTAATTTTGCCTTCTTGTGGGGGGTAGCGGGTGATGTCTTCGCCACCCTAGGTCGCTGCATAGAGAAGTGGCCTTCATGATTGAGTTTGATTTCGCGCCCTGCGGTCGCTGGCATGCTAGAAATTGGCATCCCTTGGTTCAGGACCATGCGGTGGGGTTTGTGCGGCTGCTTTGTACGAGGATTTTCGCGATGTGCGAGTGCTTGCGCCCGCCTCGGGCTGTTTGTCTGTTGGATTCGCGTCTATCCCTTCATCCTATAGAAAGTGATGTAATCCCTCCGCGCAACGCTTAGCCATGGGAAGAGAGGGGGGGGGTTCTCGGTGGCGTCCTTTAGGTTGGTTTTATCCTCGGGCCGCTAAGGGGCTGCTGGGTTATGGCCGGGTATGAGTCCGCGGCTGCTAGGTGGAGCCGGTCTCGCCAACTCCGCTGATGTCGACTTGCTTGTGGTCTATGGGGTCCATCACTATCTCCGAAACTCGCTCCCGTGGCGGCAGGGTTGTTCTCGCCAGCTTGGCTCGCGTCGGCTCTGCTGTCTCCGAGGGGGACTTCGATAATGTCCTAACTGCAATTCCCATCACCATCGGGAGATGCAATGGCATGCGACCGTTGTTGTTTGCTAGGTTCACTAGCACTCGCTTATTGGACGAATGTGCTGGGCTTTGTTGGGGGAGTGTGAGGGAGGGCTTAGGAGATATGCAGATGGTTCGGATGCGGGAGATTGTTTAACAATGGATTGCGCCGACATTTTTTCGTTTTGTTATCACCGGAGTGTACGGAGGAATGGGGACATGTGGGGAAATACAGAGATAGGTGTGGCTCATGGAAGGATCGGGACGTAGTATTTGTGTTTTACTTATGCACTTGTCTTTACCATTATTTTTTTAGTGAGTGGGCAAACGAATGAACAAAGTGCGAGTGGTTGAAGTTACATTTCATATGCTCACTACGAAGTGCCTAAGTTCCACGCGAGTTCTCTTGAGACCCTCATTTCCATCATTGACATCGCTCGCCTCCTGGCGGGAGTTTTGCGACATCTTGCCGCTCCGCAAAAACATCGTGGGGGGGGGGGGGGCGCGGTTGCTCCCATACAATCTTGTCAGTCGACATCGATATTTAGGTAGTTCAATAATGTCTTCGTAGCTGTAGCACTGCATTGTACGGTACTGTCGGACACCTATGGCGTGCTGATGGATTACCGTAAGAACTCGGATAATTAGACCCCGCGCTAAGACGTCTGAAATTTCCGCCCAGGAGGGCGAGCGCATAGCGGAAACTGGCCCCCTCGGCTTTGACTTAAGGCAGAGGAAAAGAAAAAAGAGCCAGGCCTTAGCAGCAAATGCAGCCCCAAAGACCTAGCGTGAGGTCAAATTATTCGAGCTCTTAAGGTGGGACCGATCGCGGCGACAGCTTTCGTGAGGCGGCCAATAGGTCTTGGCCGTGTATTTATAGATCCCTCTATACTACAGCAATCCTCGAGGAAGGATGCTTAGATCCCCTCAACGCCTTGCCAGAGTAGAGTAGCCTCTCCTGCCTGGTACTGTGTGGTCATTCTACACACTGAACGAAACCTTGAGGTCTGGAGTCTTGGCGTTCATTTTAGATGCAATTGTACCAGTACTTGTCCATTGCAAAAGTTTCCGGAAACGTGGACTTTGGCTTGGTGCTAACCTAAGGGTGGCCACCATAAGCAACGTCTCCACATTTCCGGAAACTTTTATAATGCCCAAGTACTCGTACTTGTACCAGTACCTCCTGAGGGTGCTTTAGTTGGGCTTTGTCCCACTTAGCAGCAACGTTCCACAGCTAGTACCGTAAAAACTCGAAGGGAAGGAAAATGTGCTGGGACGTTGGAGTTGCCTCTCCTAGTAAGGCGCCTCGTATATTCCTTTTCTTTTGTCTCAACCGGGGGCTGAGTTTGCGGCGTTTCCCCCTCGCGTAGCTCAGAAGGGAAACTCACGTCCTAGCACATTTTTCTTCTATTCGAGTTTTTACGGAACCGGTATCTTCTTTACACCGGTTGGGCCAACCTACCGGTATTCCCCTACAAGTACACCACTCGAGACACCCTGAGACCCTCATAAACGCCACTAATGTTCCCGTCCAATGCCCTTCTCTGGTAATTAATACGGGTGACCAATAATGATCTCCTGAAACATCACCTTGGCATAGCCTTAGAGAATAGGGACAGAAGCTTCCAACCGACGGCACGGAAAGATCGACAGGTAGCCTTCTACCGGTAAGGCGAATTACTTGCGACGGTTCCGCCTATCTCTTCTCCCAAAACTACGAGTGCTAGCGCCGGATAATTCTTACGTAGGCGGTAAGTTAGTCTATTGGGAACACAAAGAGCAGAGAGACGCCTTGCCAAGCCCTTTGGACTGAAAAGGAGCGGGGGTCTGTCCGAGTATGAAAGGCATGCTTGTTTCCTTAACTAGTTTCAGCTGTGATACCCTAAGACTATTGTTACCTCATCATAAATACGTAGATACTGCGCCCGGGTTAGAGTTTTCTCTTTTCGGTATCGCATGTAGGCAAGTTGGTAGTGAACCGTGATTACTGCGCCTCCTGAGCTTCGAAAATGGAAGTTAGACTGAGTTACCGGTATTATGAAGTATGCCTTGCTCAGAGGTTGTCAGCTGAGGGTTTGGTTGATTGGGAGCTGGATATCATGGGCACGTACCTTGTGTAGACGGTGACTTATGAGGAGGGCTGGTGGGAGGTGAGTATAAATGGTTTGCTAATTTCTTTCTTCCTTCCTCGTCTCCCGGTGTGTGATGATAGTACGAATAAGGATACGATTAAGGGTTGGCATTCTACACCAATATGTCTTATACTCACGAAAGCTCACTTTTTGCGGGCCTCCAAAAGCCGGAGGAAAAGGGGCCTTCCTCCTACCTGCCTACCACGGACCAATGCATCATTCATCTGAAGCTCCTGGCATGCTTCCACAAACTCCAAGAGCAAATATCCGGGAGGGATAATTTATTTGGATATCCGGACGTTGTTGTTACCGATGAAGAAACAAAGAAACGTCAAGCAGGTATCAGAGAGAAACGATGGGAAGTATACGTTGTGAGGGCAGTGGAGAGGTTCACACGGTGGTGGAAAATACTTTACAATTCCAAGCTCGGGAAATTCGAGGAGAAGATAACGGGCCATAATGCTGTGAAGAGAGCGCAGGAATTTGATAAAGCGTTGGATTCGGGGACCGTGTTTGCTATTGACGCTATGCCACCATTGGGTATGGTTCCATCTCTGCAGGGACAGGGATAAGTTAGCTAATCACTCTGGTGCTAGATGTGTTGATGGTATGGCACGCATTTATCTTGAACCCAAGATGTTTCTTGGAAGACTGTTACCGGGTCGGAAAGATCGATTTCTGGAGGGCGGGTTTGCCCTGGAACATTATTGTGGGTTCCTCTCGACGAATCAAAATTTTCGACAACTAACGGGACACAAACAGGACTCCCTAATTGACAATAACTTTGACTACAACCTCCCAATCACCGCGATAAATAATTTTCAAATAAGCACCAACCTTAGGGTGGAAAATCTCGACTGCCCAGATAGTGTCCCAGTCAACTGTCCGCTATGCTCGAACCTGGTTCCGGTTCCCGTAACCAATAGTAAAGACAACACAGGCTACGCTGACTCCAAATTCTCTCAAACCTGTCCAAACAAAACCTGCGGGGCAACCATAAGCATCGATACCCTCTCCCGAGCAAAGTTCCTACAAGCTCTCGATCGCTTGACGTCGCCAGCAGGAACACCGCTTCCAGGAACAATTCTTGATATGGACGGAAAGCCAAACCCGGAATCCATGCTTCCCAATAACACCTGGATGTTCCCGAACCAATTCTGCATATACCTCCAGAACTCCCTACGGACATGTGGGTCCGATCCTCGAACCGCCGACTTCAACGATATAAAGTTAGAGATGAACCGCTCTCTGGAGGGCCGCAAGTTCCTTAAATCCGGCACCGTACCCTATCGCCGTCTTGACCGCGAGGGAAAAATCTCGTTCCGGAGGATGATGTCCAGGTTCTGGAGCAATCCCTCTCCGTTCTCCATCCACCTTGTTGGGGCGGTGATCCGGCAGGGCACGTTCGTGAAGAAGATGGCCGAGATCGACTGGTTGCACTCACCCGCAATCGTGGATACTATTGAAGCAGCAGTGAAAAAGTTTGAGAGGTTCATGGACATGATCAAGAACTACCCTGATCGTTGCGTTGTTCCGACCTTAAATGTGGACTTGGTGTGGCATACACTTATGGGAAATCCCACGAGTTATTGGAAATATAGCATAGCTGTCACGGGAAAGCTTATCGGACATGACGATAAGATTGATGAAGCAAGGCTCGGGAAAGCGTTCCAGTGGACCTGCGAGAAGTACGAAAAGCTCTATAGTGAGCCTTATAGTGAATGTATGCACCCCACCACTTTACCGGATACTACTGTTATACATAACGAAGCTAACATGACCAGGTACGTGCTGGTACTGCGAAGCAACCCGCTCTCTCTGCCGATCCACGATCAAGCGCTACTTCTCCTCGAAGCCCCTTCCAACACCCGACGCCCCCGACCCAGGGACTCATGTATCTGCTCACTCGGTGGTCCAAGTCCCAGACAAGTACCCGCAGGAGCGCCGGAAAGCTTTCTACCAACAGCTGATCTCTGAGCATCGACTCGACAAGACAAAACCAGGGAGTGCCAAGAAGCCTAATCATTTTGACATGGGCCCGTTCGCGAATATCCTTGTTGAGCCGCTTTTGAAGGATAATTATGCTGTTGGTCCGGTATGCTTCAGCACTGGAAGTGGTGAAGCAGGGAATTGTGCTAGTGGGACATGCGGTGGGGCGGTTGCGGCTGGGGGGTGCGGGAACTCAGATGGGGGTGTAGGAGGAGCGTGCGCGGCGGGATGTGGGGGTGGAGGAGGAGGAGGAGGGGGTGGTGGATGCGCTGGTGCTGGGTGCGGTGGTGGCGGAGGCGGTGGCGGGTGCGGCGGCGGAGGCGGAGGCGGATGTTAGGGCTAGCTTAGCCTAACGCTGTTGGGGGATTGTTGTAAAGTGGCGTAGAGTAACGATTTAGCGTATGATACCTAGGGATTTTGATAGAGAAATACTAAGAAAAGGCTTCATACAATCATTGTTTCAATTGGATACGTGCACGCCCGTTTAGAATGCATTTCTAAACAGTCCCTTCAAATTACCCTATAACGCACACCCTTTACGAGATAGCTGAGCCCACAATATCCCAACCTTGCATAAGAAACACCTCACAATAGCGCCAACGTCTGCTTCGAACCAGGTTCCTCCCACTTCTGCTTTAGCCCACTACTCAACTAATCACAGCCGATCACTCGCTGCATATTGGCGGTTGGGTTCAGATGTTAATTGGTGACGAGATGCTGGTGTCTCTACTAGGATTATTCTGGAACAACTGATAACGTGCGGCTCCAACTACGTCTCAAAACAAAGCCACTAGTGAGTACCGCATGGTAACCAGAAGCGGGAGGGCGTAGTCAATTGAACTCCACTCATAAGGCAAATTCTAGCATCGAATCGCAGGCGAGACTTCAGATAGGGTGCTGCTGAGAATGCCACCAAGTGCTCGTCAATGCCGACTAGAGAACTTGGTTTCTCTTTCTACCCTTCTTGTCTGGCCCTAAGTATGTTTGATGCTGGCGCTTAGTAGAACTCTCTGAGTTACGGCTGGGATGGGCCGGGATTGCTTGACGGGGCGGGTTCGACGCCAAACCTTGAACAGCAGGAAAATATTTGAGTTGAGAGAAGCTTCTGGTTTTTCTTTCCTGAGAGAAATAGCTGTTAGGAAGGGAGAATTGGAGGTAGAGGGACTTTGTCGGTGGCCAGAAGGTGGGAGGGGATGGAAGAAACAGGTTTTTCGAGATCCTGTCTCTGATGGTAGGGCTCTGTTTAGGGTGAGTGCAGGAAAGGCTGGCGGGGGAGGGTGCGGTGAAGGCTGGGACCTGGATTTGCCTAGAGGGCGGAGAGCGCGCAGTCTACTTCCAATCCAAGAGGCTCACAGGTTCTGTTCTCGATTGAATTTCATTTTACAATCATACTCTATCACTACGCTTCTAGAAATGAGCTAGGAGAGAGCAAAGGAAAGAGAAGGAGGGATTGAGATTTGATTGGAGGTGAGATATTTGTGGGGCCTGGCCCCACCCCTTCCGCGCTCCCGCAGAGATGCGGAGGTGTTAGCAAAGATATTGGGCTATTGATGGGGGTAAGTATTAAGTATTAGGTGTACTGGGGAGTGCCGGTTGTAAGGTGGAATTAAATAGGCTATGCCAGCCACCTCACTCACTAGACCTCTGCCCTTGGGCATGTTTGGGTCCTTCTCAAAAGTCGGTGTGAAAGAACGGAGGAGAGGCAATACATGGGCAGAGGAGGCGCTGGATCCTTTGTCACGGTGGTGTCTGAGCGGATACTATGGAGGCGTATTCACACCAATATCGATGGCATGCCTGAGTGAATTATAACTTGTGCACCTGCTAAAGGTGGTGAAATATAGCATAGCTGTTAGTGCCTCCTGTCTGTCATCTCGGGAGTTAGATGGTTGAGGTGGTGGTTCCTTTCTTTTGTTTCTATTTTTGACTGAGTGGAAGGGAGGTGCTGATGGCATGTCGTTATCAAAGGACCTCTATTTCTGGGTTCGAAATATAGGTGTACTGTACATGCCTGTAGCGTACGATATGATATAGTGCGATACGGCACTGTGTTGAATTTACCGGACGCTGTAAGCCGCCTAGTGTAAATGAACTCTTTAGATCTCAATGGAGATGCGGGAGGGGGGAGGGTATACAAATGGAGTATAGTATAGAGCAGGGGAAGAAACTCCACTTTAGGTTTTTAAATACACGAAAAACCCCGGGCACAGCGGGTAGGCATATCTTGGATCCAGCTTTGCACCCCCGCGGTAGCGTTCTCCTTCGCATTATCCACCTGACGTCCAATCAAACACTCATCTTGACTCTTGAGGTCTTTGGTTTAACAGTCCTCTGATCTCTCTGCCTTTGGTGATCAAGAGTCTGGTTTGTTATATATAAGAACTCAATTTTTCGCCACTTTCCAGGGCATGAACACAGTGGTAGGGGGCACCGTTACCCGCCACCGAACCCTGTAGTGCCTTTTTACTGCTTTCGGGTATTTTGCCTTACGCTTGGAATTTACGGAGAGGTGACAATTGTTTAAAATGAGTAACGGGCTGGGTTATTTGAGCAATGGTGTCTTGGGATATTGCAAGGTTGTGCGGCGGGTTGGGGGGATTATACGGGTTCGTGGCGCTTGACCCGAGCATGAGATGCGCGGAGAAGGGAAAAGAAGAACTGGTGAGCAAAAGAGGGCAAGGGAAGATGGAATATCCATCCAAGCTCGCTCGTAGGCCAATACTGTGTAGAACTGGACCGCTTGGCGACTCTTAACAGGTTGGGGCTGTAGCCGAAGAATGGGAGCTAATCTGGTATAGTCGAAAGACACCATACCCTGTTGATTTTTTTTGGTGAGAGAAACTACAAGGTAGAAATAGCCTCCCAACATCGCGCCCAAGTTCATACTTGGGAGGTAGTGGAATATAAGTGTGATCTTCATTAAACCCTGTCCATAGTCGGGCTGTTCATCACTATAATTTAGTCAGCGGTTAGCGTTTACGTCGCTTTTGACATGTTCAGAAGTACTTGCATTCATGTTTTTTCTCTATATCTGAACTGTTCAAAATGTGAATGCCAGGGGCGTAATCTATTCTATGTGGATAACACTATGCAAGTGCGAGGGTAGGAGAGCATATTGGTAGGAGTTCTGGTTCTTAATTCTTCTAAGCCAGGTGGGGGGTAGCACCTTATTGATAGAAAAGTGCGCATCCATATGCGTGTAAGAAATATAGGGAAAACAATGTAAGAAGCATAAGTGTGAACATGTTTTACCCTGAAATCCTGCCAAGTAATTCTCAAACAATGTGCGTGAATCTATAAGGGTGTGAGGTGATTATTAGAAATATCATGACCAATAATGGTGCATAAGAAATGCATAAACAACCATAAATCCTGGACACCGGATAGGAAAGCACATGTTAAACCCTCAGATAATATCCTAAAATAAACAATAAAACACCATAATATATATCATAGCAGTAGTAATGTAAGCGGTGTACAGGCGAAACCGAAACACAAACTAAGTAAAAGAATACACGATAGTGTCATGAAATATACATAGGAAATATACCGAAAATTTCAACATGAACAACCCGCGGGGAGACGGGGAAAGGGAAAAAAGGGATTTGTAGAAAAGATAGGTGAATACCAAATGTACAAAAGGGCTTGCAACCTGAAAGCAAGTATGGAAGTAATTTAGATGCAAATTTCGAGCCATGAGGGCTTATCTCAACCCAATACTCTAGGAGTAGCGCCCCACCAACGCCAGTCTGAATTTTGGGAAATAAGCTGAAAGCTCCCAACTCGACTACATAAGAAAATTCGGGTAGAGGTTTGGATGGGTATTTAGTGGATGTGTCCTTTTCCATCGCATAAGATATCCTTCAACTAAAACAAGATATTTGACCCAAGTTTCTGCAGCAAGCCTACACGGAAGGAAAAGAAAGACAACTACTGCGGGGCGGTGTTTTTGGTTATGGGAGGGGGCTGGGTAGGGGTGGGAGAAGGGAGGCAGCGGTGACGACAAACATATTTGTGGCGCAGCGGCGGCCCTTGCAGGGATGGCGGGTAGGTTACGAATGTTAGAAGGTGGTGAGGAGGACAATACCCCCTCGGGCTTAGGTCGTGCGAAGGCCAGGCTGTGGTAGCGCTACTACTCCCGCATAGCCTTTCGAAGCGGCAATCCGTAGTGGCGTTAGACTAAAATTGTTTGACTTGTGAGGGGCGATGTCTTCCCGTCTAAGTAGTGCTTTCACTACCCCCTCGTGCCCCATACAAGCAGCCCACTAGAGCGGTGTTTCGCCGCTGGATTCGGACTTGTTGGGGTCGACGTCGTCCCGCCCAAGTAGTATTTTCACCACTCCCTCGTACCCTTTATAGGCAGCCCACAGGAGTGGTGTTTCGCCGCTGAATGTAGGCTTATTGGGGCCGACGTCGTCCCTCCCGAGGAGTATTTTCACCACTCTCTCGTGGCCGTTCCGAGCATCCCAGAGGGGTGTTGTTCGGCTGCCGTCGCCGGATTTGTTGGGGTCGACGTCGTCTCGTCCAAGAAGTATTTTTACTACTCCCTCGTGCCCACACCGAGCAGCACAATCAAGTGGTGTTAGGCCGTTGTTTCCGGGTCCGTCGGGGTCGACGTCGTCTCGTCCAAGCAGTACCTTCACCGCGCCCTCGTGCCCATTGTGAGCTGCCCACACGAGAGGTGTATTACCCACACAGTCTTTTTGGTTGATATCACAACCTTTTACCTCTAGCAAACTAGCCACAATCTCGACAATCCCGAAGAAGGATGTACAATGCAGGCCACTGAATACGGGGGCTTTGTCGAGATCCACAGTGATGAATTGCTGTTTCTGCGCTCGCAAGAGGATTTTAGAGGATATGTGGTTACTGTAGTCAAACAGCCTCAATGCCAGCAATTTTGCGCAATCTGAAAGATCCCTTTTTGCATGCATTCCCCAGCATAGAGAGGAATATTCAAGAAAGGGAGTGTCTTGGAGATCGGGAGAGGACTAGTCGAAAGAGCCTTGATTTTCCGAGAATTCAGATAATTCAAGCAGGTTTCCGCCATTGTCGGCTGAGCCCTGCCGAAGAGCTTGGGGTGATACCGGAGGTACTCTTGAAGGGTGTAATGGATTAACCGGACAGTAGAGGCCTCCTTATCTACAGTAATAAGTCCTTGACAACAAGCTAGTAGTGTCCTTATTGAAGGAACATTGCCGGGACTGAGATCCGGAGATCCAGTTTCGACTGCAAGAGCATCACACAGCTCACTGGCCTTCAAGGGCCGCTCTGAGTGGGATATCCACATCAAAGCGGCCATGCTAAGCCTCGTTTTATCCCCGCCCTGTCCCTTTACCCGATATAGAGTTGCACCATATGCTTCCCCCAGCCCCAAGCCATCGGTCATGGCGCTAAGCTTTTGTCCCCTACGATAGATTGTAGTCTCTCGCAAGATCGCACCGATATTTAGCGACACTACTCGTAGTAGGAATCTGAATATGTATGCGTTCGTGGATAATTTGAGGTAGCTTTCCTTGTGTCGTTGCTTCACGTACATTTCAGAAACATCTTCTGGAATTTTCTTTAAGATATCTGCCTCCAGACTACTAGTACTGTCCATCGCATCCCGGGTTGTATCCTTGTGCAGTCTGCTGTGAAGGAATCTAATGATATCATCTCTCTTGGGGCATATGGATACATTAGCTACCTTTCCTTCAAGACACCTTCTGATCTCCGGCCGAATGTGTGGTCTCCCGGTCACGAATATTCGAGTCCTTGGAGACTTTTGGAAAACCTGATTCAGCGAATCGAGAAGCTTGACCCAATGCCCCGCCACACATTCATCCAGAGCGTCGATATATACGAACGTGCGCTATTTGGAAGAGGCAGTCTGTAACATCCTCACAATATCGGAAAGTAGCGGCCTCCGCCCACCAACGGCACTCTTTTGGTCCCGGTATGCTCGTGATATCTCCTCAGGGGGCTTCTCCAGCCCACAAACAAGCTGTTTCACCAGGGCGCCCATCATGTTCGTGATGGACTGGTCCTTTTGAGCCGCGAAGTCGAAATAAAAACATGCAACGGTTGCATTTTGTTCTTCGGCCCCATCACACAAGCTGTCTATAACCAATGAACTAACACCACAGCTTGTGAGAATTTGCGCTCTTCCGTTTCTCGGTGTTCGACCTAGTTACCTAATAAATGTCTTTCCGACCCCCGGATCCCCATAGCAAAATAAAACTGCCTTATCGGATTCATCCCACGCGCTGCTGCTGGCGTACCAGCTTCTAAATTCCTCAGTTCGTAAAATCCATTCCCCTACATTTTCAACTCGCCGGCCTCGGATGTCTTGATGCCGCACCCCAGGATCCAGCGGGGATAGCCAGGCTAGGGATATTATGTCTGTCATCGCTGGCGACAAAATTATTCGAAATGCTGACAGTGGTGTTCCAAGAGTTTATATTATTGCTGAATGATTGACATTTTCTGCTTTTGTTGCTTCGAGTATTGTGGATGATGGGAGGTAGAGTTGTTCGACAACTGGAGTTCTGGGGTTGAACAAGGGCGGGGTTTTTGTGTAACCCCAACAGGCCTTTGGATCGCTCAGCCAATCTCCCCCAAATCTGGACAGACAACATCGTAGTTGTGCTTACCATATCAGTACTGAGAAATTTCACACCTCTTCATTCAGTAGAGTACCCTACGTTCTCCCCGCGGGTGCTGATAATTGAACGACGTTTGTGCGCACGGCTGCTCTTGAATACCACCAAAGCTCAGCTTTTTTGCCTACACCCCAGCCCCGTGCAACAGCTGCTGTGTTCGCAAGTGTCGCCCAATTATGTGCGCTCTGCGGCGCAGACACCGGTATTGAGCTTTGATGAATGAGCGCCCTAGAATAGCTACGGTTAAACAGGCTAGCTCGGTAAATATCTGGGCGCATCGGGTCTTATGAATGAATCAGTCTAAGAACTTGCACATCGCCTAACTTTAAGACTCGTAGAATAGTCCTTGGTGTCGGCAATGCAGGCTGGGAAGCTCTTCCTAAGACCTCGCCCTAGACACTAGGGGTTTTCAAAGTTCAGAAGAGAGACAATTGTAAAATGATCGGCACCCAGCCATGCATTAGTGTGCATTAGGGCACATATTAACAGTGGCCAATTGTATCAGAAGATTTCAAGTCGCATATTTGAAGCCCCCAAAAATGAGATTGAGTAAAGTGACCAAGTTTGGTATGTACTCGCTTAAATAACAAGTCTGTTCCCCTAGGCATTGGGGGATGGGTGGGTTTAGCAGGCACATCTCTAAAAGCTGGGGGCAGATTTTTCTTGAGCCAGTATAATACTGTAAGAGCGAGGAAAATTCCTATCTTCTACTAAGAAGTTGAGATACCTTTGGCTTGTTGGTGGTTAATAAGGCCCAGGTACTTAACCCGCATGGAAGTATTCTCTCGTTACCAAAGCCAAAACTCTGATCTTGGCTCATTACTGACCTCCTGACCTCCGTCTCTACCTGAAAAAAATGTATGGTATGGTATGGTAAAGTGATTGTAAATTAACCATTTTTGTGTATGCCAAGCTTACCCAAAACGCCACAGTAACCTACTTTTCG
>Ga0307509_10003743_pt1 | contig 22652 bp, 30 predicted proteins | sample 10_EM_MG_FD_202245 | JGI IMG/M metagenome (GOLD analysis project Ga0307509, IMG submission 202245) | Populus trichocarpa ectomycorrhiza microbial communities from riparian zone in the Pacific Northwest, United States - 10_EM | ecosystem: Host-associated > Plants > Roots > Unclassified | place... | reverse complement strand
ACTAGTCTACAACAATAGAATTGTTCAAGGTTGTGCCATCGGCCAATCTCACCACACTCTGGCACATCGTTGTGCCGTGCCGGGCACATTGGCATGGCACAAGGCACTTCAAGTGCCAACAACGCTACCTACAAGGCTCCCCTCCGCCAAGCTCTCCAATCCACATACGGTAAACCAAAAAAAAAAACCCCCCTCCCCCGGTAGACTACCGTACCTATAAATACCAAACCCACCCCCTTCCCATCAACTTTCCTTCCACAAACGTTACAAAAAAAATACCAACCCTCCATATCCACTCCGACTTACTCTTTTCATCTCCAGGAAAGTTGGAGGGGAAAATGGAAGGGGAGAATGATTCGTCCCCCGGGTTTCCATCCTTCCGATGTATGATACCGACGAGGGGGGGCGAGGGCGTCGATTTTACTCATGTTCGATAGGTTTTCTGGCAATCCTTCCGGTTGTGTGTGTGTGGGCTATTGGACAACGATTTGACGGGACATTTATTTATTTCATTTATTTATTTATTCATTTGCAAGTGTGCGAGTATGATACGGTATGATAACAAATATTTTTGACGGAGTGGTCTGGATGGGATTAGGAGTTCTCGGGGATGGTCGAGTATTAGAGTATACTCGAGTATTGGTTGTGGGTTCCTGTCGGGATGGGAAGGGGTTCGTTCGGTGGATGCTGAGTGGACAGGTTTCGGGATCATGCAGGGTCGCAAAGACACGATGGATGAGAGGGAAACATCGCATTGCTGCCATACCCATACAGTAACACCCACCAATTAACCCAAACAAGAATAATAGTAGAAACATTCCCATTACTATCACCTGCATAACACCCTCTAAGCTCCCAGTCCTGCAAAGCCAACTAGCTAAAAAAATGCCATGCCCACCCTCCAATCCCTCTCAAGGAAAAAAGGAAAAAAGCATATCTATGCAGCGTTCACCACCACCACCACCACCACATCTAGTTGTGACCTCTACGAGACGCGAGAAAGTAAAAAACGAAAAAAGCAAGGCATTCTACGTCTATTCCTCGTCCCCCTCTTCCTCATCCCCGTCCTCGTCCTCATCCTCATCCTCATCCTCTTCTACCGCAAGCAAATCTCTATACTCCTCCCACGTAACGCACGCCTTAGTCCCGCGATAAGTAACAACGTCCAATCGAACCTTACTCCAATCATCCTTCTTCCCGGTCCATCCTGCCTTGCGCATAAGACTGACCAATGTCTCCTCTTTAGTCCAACCCTGTTCCTTGGCCACATCGGGGAGATAAGTAGCTCCCATGCGTCTACCATGATACACGAAGCTAATCCTAAGCCCGTGGACCCCAATTTCCCAAGCCATGGGACCCTCGGCGGGTTCGAAGTCGGTCAGGATAGTAATTGCGCATTCGAGTTTCGGAAGCTCTTTGAGAGTAATGGGATCGAAACGGGTATCTTCCAACGCGCTACTCATTCGTAAGCACCATAATCATCAACCAAAAGGAGAAAGAGCAAGGGTGAGGGGAACAAACGAAGTGAGAGCATAAGTCTTAAGTCCATAATCCAGCGGCTGGGCTTCAAAAGTCCCAATACACCCACGAAGGTACTTGGGGCTGGATTTGGAGAACCTATTCCAGGTGACAAACAATGGGGCCGACCGAATACCGCCGGAATAGCCATTTGTATGCCCGTTTGTGTGACCATTCGTGTGCCCATTCGTGGCAGCAGCGGCGGCAGCGGCGGCGGCAGAGAGAGCCTTATGCTTCTGGTAGATTTCCTCAATTCTAGCCAACGGACGCGGGGAGCGTTTCTCAAAGCTTGCCGAGAGAACCTCGAAGCAATAGAATGCGTGAGCGGGAGAGGCCATCTTTTTTCTTCTTCTTTCTTTTCAGTTTGCTAGAAGGAATGTCAGGCCCGTTTGTTTATTTATCCGTTTATTTATTATTGACTCGAGGGGTTGGGGAGGGGGGGGGTTGAAGGGGCCGGGGGCGAGGGAAGCACCATAGCTGACTTACCAGTACGTAAGCAGTTTTTGTGGCGGTAGCGTTGGCGGGGTAGCTATGGTAGATTCCGAGTGATGGGGAGGGGGTGAGCAGGAAGAGAAGAAGAAGAAGAAGGAGGGAGGGAAAGGGGGAGAGAGAATGAGGTATCATACAGTCCTCGTCATCAGACTACTACCGTAAGTTACCCACTCTACTCTGCTCTATCCGTGCCTCGAGATGAGGGATTTCCCGTACTCCATCCATCCATTCGCCCGCGCAACGCGGGGTGTATGTCCGAGAGAGATGTGGGTTACGATAAGTCCTGACAAGATACGCCGCCTGTCTATCTCAACAAACTGAGTGGGTGGGTAAAATCTGGTCCAATGTCCAATGATCAGCGCCGTCTTGTGGAGAGCCTCCTCTTTTCTTTCTTTTTTTTGTTGGTGTAACTAGATACTTGTCTTGTCTTGGAGGGTTGAGCTTCAGCTACTGGTAACATGATCAGTATTATATCATCATGGATGAGATACCGGTGCTGCTGTACAGTCCAAATTAGCCCGGTTTCTTCTTTGACGTATGATACCGGTGGCATGGTGAGAGCAAATGTCAATAGGATAAACAAAGGATGAAGTATGTTATTCTTTTGCTACGTAAAGCTTTCCTTGTTTACCTTACTCACAAAACGAATATCATATTATGGCGGTGGCTGCTCTGAAATCTCGCAACTCTACGGTGCATCATATCGCAGCCATACTGTACCGAGCACGTACGATATCATGCTCGTATTGAACCACACAAGTGCTTGGAAGTGTGCCTTCGCCAGCTATGGATGCATAACATCGGGATCTCCGCCGATCACTCATAGCACTGGCATCAAGTTTAGACAAGGAACCGTTGATATCATGCCGCTCCCAGCCCCATGCCTAGACTGCATGAGAGTAGCATTGGTAGAATGAACTTGTGAAGAAAAAAACGATATCAAGAACGATTCTAATCGCCAAACTATGATAATAGTACAAACACCCCACCACCTCCTAACCATAAACAGAACGTAACACATTTTTGTTTCAATTACCAAGACCTTCCCCCTTCCCCCAGAGAAAAGAAGAAAACAATGAAACCACCCCATCAAGAAATAAAGCTCCTCCCAGATTCGGAAACAATCTCCGCACTCTTCTTGGTATCGATAAACAGATCCTCGCACTCCTGCACATCTGCAACCTGAATCTTCGTTCTCCCAGCAACCTTCGCAAGGATGGACGCAGGAGTGAGTAACTGCAGGGCATAGCGAAGACTAGTGTCCACACCCCTGTGCGCAAGCTTCTCCACCGCTGAATCCTCGAGGTCCAGGGACTCTGTCTTTGTGCGGATCCTAATGATCACCCTGATATCGTCCAGGTCATACGGGTACGTCGGGACGATGAGCAGTCGGCCGAGGAGATCGGCTGGGATCCCGTGGGCGGACACGATATCCTCGGTCCCGCGAATCGTGCATACGCCGCGGTTAGAAGCCAGGATAACAATGGGGGAGATTTTAGACTCGAGAGCGCGGTTGAGAAAGGTGAAACATTCGATGTCCAGCATGTGGACTTCATCGATGAACAGGACACCCGGGACTAGCTCTGCTACGCCTTGGTCGATGTACTTTTCCACCACTTTGTTAATTTCTGTGCGGAGTTTGTCGGTTATTTCGGTCTTTTTGGGTTTCATTAGTTGGCCCATCATTGACATTATGTCTTGGCCGCCCTGGAAGTCTCATTGTCAGTATCCATAATCTCTTCAAGTAGAGTGGAAGTAGTGAAAAAAACCTGTGGCTTTGCATTGGCAACATCGAGGTCATGCAACGTAACGTCTTGCACAATCTCCTTCTTCTTGTGAATATCTCCCTTGGGAATTGGCACGTACTCTTCAGCCTCGAGATCAAACTCGGTGGCATAAGCATCACTTCTCCCAACCCTCTTGACAGCACCAGTATTCGCCTCAATGTAGATGACATCCCCGACTGCAACACGCTCCTTCTGTATACTCTCGTAGATACTAGGATCAAGACGCAGCTTCTTGGTACCCTTCCCAGACTTCAACCCAACAATAACATGGGAGATAGTCTTTCCATAACCCCCCAGCGGATTCTCCGCCTCCTCAGGTGTAAGATCCGTAACCTCCCCTTCATAAACCTCCTTCGTCTCCTTAATTCTCAACCCTACACTACCTGGTTAGCCCAAGTTTGGAGAATCGAGATGAAAATAAAAAACAAACCAATAGCCCTCCTAAAATTCTCCATCAAAGCCTCCGTCTTCTTAACCTCCGTCGAGTAAATCTCACTGCCGACAATGGGGCGGAAGGGAACCTTAGTGCCCAGCTCCTGCGAAACCGCCAGCGCGAGCGCCGTCTTCCCCGTCCCCGGTCCTCCAGCCAGCAGCACCGCTCGGCCAGACATCTTTTTCGCCTTGATCAGGTCGACAACGATGCCGCAAGCCTCCCTCGCGTTCTCCTGCCCCACGAAGCCCGCTGCAACCTTTTCCGCCGTTCCATCGGAACGGAGGCCCAGTCCTTTGATGTGTGTGTGGGCTGCTGTGCGGTTCTCTCGCGGGTTGCCGGATTTGACTTCGCTGATTGTTACCATTTCTGCTGCTGCTGCTGCTGTCGTTGTTGATGCTGTTGTAGAGGTTCGGTCGATTGATGGACGGGTGGATGGACGGGTGGATGGATGGGGGTGGGATTGGAAATTGTGGTGTTGATTTTGGGATAGTTTTGAGGCTCGCGTGTGGACCTGCATCATAGATTGTCACCTAAATTGGGGGCTCAGGCTCTAGGCTCCGGGGGGCAGGTAGCCGATGCACCCTATTCTCTCCTCTCCAAAACCCAGTCCCAGTACCCGTATATTGTTATAATATTATCACCCCCGCAGGGGGCCCAGTCGAGTTCATGGAGGTGATCACCTCACAAACGTCCTCATAGGACATACTTCCAAGCGCAAGAAATAGCATACAATACCGGTAACAGCACATAAGTAAAATTGAGAACCTCTACAGCACGCTCGCTAGCTAGTTTGCAACTCCATCACTCGCACTCCCACCACCACCACCACACCTAGATTTTTACAGGTGACCAAGTTCGGGGTTATGCTCCCGGTGCTCGAGTATAATAGAACCATATGTTGACTACCGTTCCTCGATATGTGTATATAATGCGGGACCCGTACCGGAATGAGTTAACATCTCCGGTGAGCTCTCAAAAACCGGCGCTCTCCAACACCCAACTAACCTAGGAAAGGAGCTTCCCACCGACCCATCCAACAAACCAATGAGCAACAGTGCATAAGTTAATAATAGGTGACGTCTCAATATTCTATCTACAGAAACCTAACCTAACCGTCTGCCCATCATGATGATACCCAAGGAAATGAGGGGAAAAAGCCAGAAGGAAAATAAATAGAAAAAATCAAACGAAAAAAGAAAAAAAAGAGACAAGAACACCGCCGCAAGAACCGGGATCGCCGGCAATAGAATTTTCACCTCTTTTGCTGCGCCTAAAACGATTACACGCAATGAGGAAATTTAATAGAGAAAAAGTAAGGTAAAGATAAATTACAAACACAAAGGATGAACACTCTGTTTATTTTATTCGCCATCTGTATCCGTGTCTGTGTCCGTCTCGCTCTGGTCGTCCGCCTCCTCACCATCCGTATCACTCTCTTCGGATGAATCATCGTCATCGCTGTTTCGCCTCTTGGACTTCTTTACCGGGCCGCCTCTCATGGCGTTCATCTGACCTGCGAGAGAATCTAATTCAAACAGATATATTAGTACCCGCTTTATGACAATACCTATGGGAGGAATACATACCTTCTTCTGGCTCACTTATTTCTTCATCTTCCTTGATCTGCTCAACCTTGCTAGGGTCGCTGATAACAAGGGTGACGTTTTGCTTCTTGTCGACTCCCAAGTAAGAGTCACTAACGCAATGCATGACAAAGGTGTATTCTCCAGGTTGTGGTGGCGCTTGGAATTGTAGCTTGAACGTTTGGACGGCAAAGTTATCGGTGCTCTTTTCCCAGCGAGCGATTGGCTGCGGGGGAACAATCATCTTTCCCTGTTTTTCGTCCGCGAGGAAAATGTGCCAGCTAGGAGAGTAGTCCCGGGGAAAGTAAGGCGCATGTGCAAGAGGAGTCGTCGACTGGTCACTAGCCTTTCCTTGAGACTTGCCGTCACGGCCCAACAGGGCCTCGACATCGGTTTCATCGGGGTCCTCGTCCAAAAGGTCTTTGGCATCAACTGATGGTGGCGTAGATCCAGGAGGAACAACTCGCATTTTGACAACAAAGTTAACCAAGCTAGCCGGGGTAATATATTTCTCTCCCATAACCTTGAAGAACGCGGATTCAATGTTCAATGCCGGGAGTGCCTTAGCAAAGGTGATAGCTTGTCCGTATTGTTTATCACTGAGGAGCCCTTTGCCAACACATAGCTTTCTACGCTTCTCCTGGGGGCAAGCCATAAAACGTTGGACAGTCCAGTGGTTCTTTCCGCCATCCTGTTCAACAGCAGCCACAATTTCATTTGTGAAGTGAGGGAGTTGGAGCAGGGGGGAGGCATGTGGAGGAACCGCTTGAACAAGACATTGATTCAGGTGCATGGAGGCCATGACGGGCTGGGTGTTGGAATAAGCAAGAGCAATTGCATGGAAGCTCCTGTTGAGAGCAATCGCAGCAGGCGCCACATCCAATTTGGCTGGGAAATGTTAGTAAACTTAGGATCGAGCGATATGGGTTTAGGAGACATACCATTGCTCAGTTTCTCACTTCCCAAATCTAAACGGTAGATATAAGCCCAAAGTAGACCGAGTGCCCTTCTCCTCCAGCCGTCGAGCTCCTCGATAACTTTCATTTGTTTGTCCGTGAGACCGGCAGCCTTGATCTTTCTCTCGATGGTAGCCTCCTCACTTCCAATCCATTCCCTTTCTCTAGCGCCGCCGGTAATGAGCTTCATCTCCTCGCCGGTAGTTAGGATTTCCACAAGCTTCTTCTCATCAATGTTCTCGTCATAGGCTTTGAAAAGGCTTCCGGCGCTCTCCGTCATGACCCCTTCCTTGGTATGCTTCTTAGTTCCATACCACCATCGACCAACATAATATGGCAACAAAATTCCGAACAACAATCCGTAGACAGCAAGGACGTAATAGTTGTTTCCTTCAGAGACGATCCATGTCGGGAGAGCGATGCCAATCGAGAAAGATTGTTTTCCGTCGGGGTGGCCATACTGGATAAAGTTGTTACGGATGTCCTCATCGGTCAAAGCCTTATAAGCCTTGGTAAGCTCGACAAAGTGGTTGCTGAGGTCTTCAAGAGTTTGGTTGCCGGTTGGGCGAACCTTGTCCGGGTGATATTTCAGAGACAATTTCTTGTAATGGGACTTGATAGCTTTTTCATCCGTAGTCTGTGGGTATATATGGTCAGTGAAATTCCAGGTCGTGGCTCCCTTCTCGCAAACCTACCATACTGATACCCAAGATTTCGTATGGATCCCAGATTTTGCCATCAGCATTTGCTGTCACGGCGATAAGGTATGCCATATACGCGAACAGCGCCCATCCGATGACGATTGAAGTGAATCTCTTAAGCCGCCTCTCCTTCCTCTTCTGCTTGCGACGCGCCGCCTCGATTGCCTCATTACCGGGCGGCTTGTAGTTATTTTCCTTTATTAAAGGTGTTTTCGAGATGCCCGGTTCTATGTAAGGTTAGGATTTGCCAATGGATGATGGGAGTTGGGAGTCATGCGTTTACTAGGCGCAAAGGTTGAATATGTTAAGGGGCACAGAATTAAACCAAGTATCGTCAGTATAAAGTAGGGGAAAAACTGCCCCTGTAAATTTATTATAATTAACAAACATCGGTCAATAGCTCCATTAGCGAGTAATCATACCTTGTCGTCATAGTTATAGTCTGTCGACATGGCGACGGTAGTTGGAGTAGCGATCCACCTGGTGTTATTTGTGGTTTATAGCTCTGGTTTAATAAGCTCTCCTGGGAGGTAGAAAAGAACGGCGGAAATGGAAAGATATCCTTGGATTCCAGACAGGGAGAACTGTACCAAATGTTTCTAAGAGAGAAAAGGGAAATTTCACAGGGAGTTGAAAAGAAAGAAAGAAAGAAAGAGAAGGAGGAGGGGCTCTCGTGGTAAGGGAAAGAGGGGGGAGGAAGAAAGGCAGAGGGGGATTAATTATTTGATGTGAGATGGGGGGGGGGAGAAGAGGCAACTTGAGCATCGTGTCCTCTTCAACCGAACAGAAAATAAAATAAAAAAATAGGTTCCCTCCCCTGGAGCATCTGACTAAGCTATTTTCTGGTTGCTGCAGAGCACTGCACCTCCCTGGATCTCCGGGCGCAACGAGCAAGCAGCAGATGTTCGGCAGGGGCTGAACTGCCACGGACGCAGTACCAAAGTAAGGTACCGGTAGATTAGAGCCACCCCCAGAGCAAGAAGCCCACATCTATCGAGATCAAGCCCTAGAACAGGATGAGTGATTCCCTAGATTTATAGCACAGAGGAAGTTCCGACCCGAGACATATCCGCAGCGGGGTTTTTTATCTTATTTATATTCAACCCTAGCTTTACACCTAATGCTCCAGACCGGCACCTGTGTCTTTCTTTCCCTACAAGTATTCCCTACAAGTATCTGCGATATTTGCTGAGATGGCCCTTCAGTAGCATTATTCTCACTCATAGCGTCTCTATCCCAGCATTCTGTGCAATAAGTTATCTCGGATGGCTCTATGGTGCCTTATAATGCGGGGCCGATACTAAGGCGTGCTGCCTCACAGCCCCTCCGTCGTAAATCAAAAGTAGTTTACTTACCACCTGGTGAGACTATTTCTATCGTGCGCCCTCGTCTCTAGGTCTATTCTTACTTTTACCTCTAGCTACGTGGTCTTGGCTGGGTGCCACGAACTGGAGAATGTTCTACCTGCTTCTTCCCTTGATGGGTCTTTTGCTCGGAGTCATTCCTGACTTTTTTCTTTTTCATTCTATGTTTTTTTCATTCTATGTTTTTTTCATACTGATGCTCTTCACCTTGCAACCAGTGTCCCCTGATAGTCCATGCCATTTCACATTCTCGCGCAAGTAGCACGGGGGTTTCGATGACCAAATTGATTCCCTGGAAGCTATTAGAGGGCCCTCAATAGGTGTGTCCAAGCTGCAGCGGGCAGCTATTCCCCCGTCTCGTTGCACCTCTACTGAATATAGTCTGGGGCTTTCCACGCTGGGGTGTGCGGGTTTTGATCTGCTTACTGCGGCCCTCCATCGTATACTCCCACTTCATAATGCTATTGAGGGACTTGTATTGTACTATAGGTAGCTTCTAGTCGTCTTCAAGTAAAGCCTCGAATTCAATCATTCCCACCCTATCGAGTGACAATGTGTGCTTAACTACCCGTGATCTCCATCCAATTTGCCCCAACAGATTTGGTCCCGATCAAACGGCTCCCTCCTCCTATCCCCCCATTAGAAGGACCCCATAAACATGCCTTAGACACCCCATCTCCCAAACGCTTGGTAAAAATACAATGTTCACTCACACCCAGAGAGTATCAAATAAGAGACCTACGCACGGTGAGCAGAAGCCGAGCTTTCTTCAGATAGCGTTGACAGGCTAGAATCTGAAGAGTTTTCATATTGGCCCCTTAGCCCTAACAAATCCATCAAATGGGATGTGGTGCCCGTGGACTGTGAGAATATACTCGAGGAAACGCTAGCTCCAGTAAGACTTTCCAACTCCAAATCGTCCGATGCGTTTGTGCTATAATTGTTTTCTGACATAGCTTTTCTTACTTCAAACGCCTTTCCTTTCCCTTTATCTTTCGGAGAGAGTCTTTCGAGGGAATTCTGCCTTGGTGTTCCGCCCAAGGGATATGTCAATGCGTTTACCCTTCTCTGCTTACTGGATAAGGGGGCTAGAGGTTCGGAGAAAGAAAGGTCCTTATTTCCCGAATTGTGCCTTCCTCTAGCAGCGCTGTCTGCACTCATCTCTCCATTATTTGGGGTTGATTGGATATCGAGTCCCGCTGGAAGCTCTCTCTCTACCTCTAACCCTTCGTTGTTCAAAGGCTCTTGGGAGAAAGGCGTTTGCAGTTCACTCTCTAAGACTTCTCTTGGGCTGCCCTCCTCATCCCCCCTCCGGCGCCTGTAGTGGGATATATCCTTTTCGTCAAATATTGATGACCTTAACAGGGCTTTAAGGACGTCTTCCATGGTAACGATTCCCAAAGGCTGTTCTCTAGATAGTTTATATCTCAATGAGCCCGTCCAATATATCGGGGCCCGAGCCATCGGCTGTTGGCAGTTGCCCTCTTTCCGTGTGCACTTTAGCTTCTTACAGATTGCATCCCTCATGTTCCTCCAGGCCCACTTCGGAGGAGAGCTATTGACTAGTGCGTTTTCAGGCGTTTTCGGTTCAACACGGGGTACTTTCTCAACAATTGCTATGCTGGGATGTAATTAAATTAGGCACTTGGCGCGCGATGTGAGATAAATAAGAAAACCTACTGCGAGAACCCTTCCTGATGATGGTTAGTATAGTACGGGCAGTGTATAAGTTGTTACGGAGACTTGTGACCAGGGTCATACCTGAAATAAATGCAGAAGGTCCCAAAGTGGATAATCTTCTGCCACTATTGGTAGAGCGTGGATTGGAACACTTCTTAGGGTCGTAACTTCTTTTGGGTCCGGCGACATCATATCCTGGACAGAAATTAGCAAATGCCTTCAACCAATAGAACCGTGAACCCCACAAAACAATGTAAATAACCCCATATCTTAATCGGACAGTCTTGGTATGGTGAAACCGCTGTCCGGTTTTCTTCTAATGCTGAGTAAACCGGGATTCTACTGTATCCCCAGTTAATCACCTTCTTCCAACGGTCAATATTCATCCTGTCTTTAACGTCAAGCATCTTAACATCCGAAATGGGTTTCATGATGTCTCCCGCGACTCTATTCTCTAGGTCGAGGGCTCCCTGGATGACCCTGCACTCATAGGTAATCAACAGAATTATTAGGCTGGAAATGAGTCAGTAGCAGAGGGGAAATATTACACACCTCACACTATTCACAGAAAGTTTCACTCCTTTGTCCTTCCGCCGAGAATGAAGATCCATCAGGGCACTTAATTGTTTGGTATAGTAAATTATCCTTCGCTCCCCAGGCTCATGGCCAGCTGCGCAATTAAGGATAAGAACCAATATCCCAGCTGGGATTGCATAGAGAGCCAATATGATGTAGACAAACCTACCTAATTGAGCTTAAAATCATGAGAAAGCTGGAAGCTGCTTACCACATCAAGTTCCCAAGAATAACTACCGGATATCTGGGAAAGATGACCTGGGGTAGGATCTCTCCAACTACTATCAAAAGACTTGCTGATAACAAAAGACCCCAGAGGTGGTTATCAAGCAGGCAAGCAGATATCAACGGGAGCGAAAGATTGATAGTAACACTGCACATCAATAGGCAACCTAGATCCCAGATCGTGAGCGGGCCATATACTAGAAATGGATTATACTTGATACATACTGAGAACCCAGGAAGTGTGATAATTCTTCAACCTCAAAATCTTTTCCGACAGCCTCCTGCTTGAGATGAGAGAAGGATCAAAATTGCGGAAGATCGTGGGCTCACCTATTAGTCCTTGTTTCCTCTATCGTATAAATGCTTAACTCTGCCCTGCGCCTGCTTAGCCACAACTTCAACCAATTAAGTGACCGAAGCTCACCTATCCAGTGCTGCACCAATCGGTTAGTTCAACAAACAAAAAGAGTCGGGGGGCGAGAACAAACAAGTGAACGCCGCTATGCACCCTGTTACCATCCCGGATATCAAGATTAGGAGCCCAAGTAAAAGTCCCAACGCCCAATAAGGCATTAACTCCAATCCTGGTAGGCAAGTCCCGGGAAGTATCTCATTGCAAGCCAGCCTTCCGTCACACAACAGGTCTCCCCCACAGACCAGCTTCCCCCCATCATCGAACCAAGGGCCAGTACATACCAGGGCCCCACTGCAGCTTGTTGTCCCATTGCACAAAGTTTGGCCTGTGCAAACGTACGTTTTCTCCCCAACTGAAGGGTCTGCGGTTATGGTGCCGTTGCACCACAAGGGCCCCTTGAATTTGTAAGGCCTATGCGGTGCGGCCGGGCCCTTAGGCCCGGGTGCTGGGTTGGGCTCAATGAGGTGGAGGCTGTTCCGGCGGTGGTTGGGGCACGGGTATGCTGTTGAGGAAGTAGTGGTCCATAGGAAGAAGTAGAGGAGTGGGATGGCTACTGAGAGCCATCTCGCATACATAATTTTTCGAGTATTCATGATGGATATTTGAGATGAGAAGGAAGAACTATCCCGACGCAGGGGGGCGTATTCATCTCTTTGACGGGGGTTTAAGAAGCACACGCGGCCATAGCAGTCAACATACCACCACTCGTGTTCACTAGGTTATGTTTTAACCTCTCTCTGGGCTTTAACAGCCGGCTAAGGGAAAGTCGGGTAAATTTAACAGTGCAACACCGACACGGGGAGCTTGCGAAAAACTTCTCTAGTTCTTATGAAGGGCAGTTTGGGATCATTGGCCTAATCTACCATGGGTGACTTTCTTTCTTTACCTTGTTCGAGGGGAAAAAAAAAGGAATCAATAGGAAATATTTTCCCATTAATACAAGCTTTATGGGACCCTCTAGTAGTAATTTCTTATCTCTCGCTGATTGTCAGTCCAAGCCAGGAGTCCCAGACACCTGAGTGGTCACGAAGTCCGTCACGGTGAGTCACTCGTCGGCGCCAAAATTATCCTTGGCTCTCGTAGTGCATTATTTTCAAGTAAAAGTGCCCTGGAGATCAGGGAACCTGGAAATAAGATAATTTGCAACAGTGCCTATGCTGTTGGGGACTCCTGCCGCACTATAAATCACCGCATTAATCCCAGATTCCAGCTGCTATCCCATCTCATAGTATCAGCATCACAATCCATCGATCTGGCCCAGCCGCTAGCGATCGGTAGAAGGGGGAAGCCCTAACTACTGCGATACAACGGTAAGCTAAGCTCTAACTTAAAACTGGAGTTCATGCAAAGGGGGAAAGGGGATGACATGGAGAAAAAAATCATCACAGGCGTATTATAGACGACTTCTCAGGGGGGAGCATTTTTTATTTTTGTATCAAATCGATCGAACATTAAGTTAATTATACTAACTCGCGGCTTCGACACAAAAGACCACACCAAAAAAACCCGATTCAATTCCACGATTTCCGCATGACCAAACCGAACAAAGGGAAGTTAAGAAGTAAGAAGGCAAGAAAAGGGTAGCGAAAGTCGTCAAGACCCCCAAAAGAAGGAAAGATTTTCCACCGCTAGCGAATCCCCACACTGGTGCCTTCCTCTACTATCGAGTACTCATGCCCATGTCGAATTGCCCCACACACAAAGGAAAAAAGATGCTAGAAAGATCATAATCTAGGAGTTGGAAAAAAAAAAGAAATCCATACGTCCCCCGCGCTCAAAATTGGTCTTTAGGGACGGGCTGGCAGGTTATTGGGATAAAAAGCCATCAAAAAAATTTACACCCGGGAAGGTAGGAGAAAGGAGGTGTAGAATTTGAATTGAGAAAAGAAGAAACGCACGAACGATATGATTTGTTTTCAGATAAAACGGCGGGTGTATTCCGGGACATGACATGAGATGATTGGAGACTGATATTGTACATTTATGGCACGCCAGGAGTGTATGCGAAGGTTTCCTGATTTAGGGGGGGCTGCCAGAGACACCCTTTGCAGTGCCTGGGACAACTGGGACAACCTGGCCGGAGCCATCCGTCTTTGATGGGACGCCATCGTCACCGTACTTGTTGACTAAGGAGAAGTGTTAGAGTCTGTCCTCTCTTATCAGCGTGGGGTGACTTACCGCCTATGGCTGTGATCTGGCGCTCAACAACGACCGGTGCCGCTAGGGTGAGGGCAGCAAAGAGGAGAGTGAAAACAGTGAGGATGCTGAAGTTCTGCATTTTGACTTGATTTATCTTTCTTTTTTCCGGTATGATTTTCTGGTTCTTGGATCCTTTTCGAGTGCGTGGAGCGACGATCGTACAAGAAATAAGGAACTTGTATGTGAGACGTAGGGTCAGAAAGAGAGGAAAAAATAGCAAGAAGTGAAAGGTCTGGTGGTCGAGCCGGTCGACGAGAAAATACGAAAGAAGTGGAACAAGGAAAAGGATTAGATTAAAACGGGAGTGGGCGACACTGTGGTGATGAGAGAAAGAACAAGAGGGAAATTCATGTGGAGGGGAGTAATGATATAAATACTCCAAGTGACTGGGGGTGTTCAGCAGTGCACGAGCTACAGTTAGATGGCTGGTTCCTGATACACTGACTGTTACGGGAACAATCCGGGCAAAGGCCTACAATAATTCTTTAGTGATATTGTTATTGACATCCCTCCCTCTCTGCCTATAGCTAATCGCCCCACCAACAGGAGGGTCAATTGGGGGGGGTTCGCTAGGCCGTGCAGAACCGGGTCGTCTAACATTGACATGGGGGGTTGGAAACATGTCAATAGTTAAGGGCTAGCGGCTAACTGTTCTTACAAGTAGCTAAAACAGGATGGTAGGTGGGTGCAGGGGTTATACAATGTGCGACCCAACGAAACCCGTTGCGACGTTTGAGATCAGATGGGCTTCCCCTATGGATCCTCCCTCCAGATTTCTACTCTATTGAGCCTATCGGATCGTCTGCCGGTGATGCTAGGGGAAAATAAATAAATAAATAAATCCACGGCGCATAACAATGGTACTCGTAGTCTTCCCCCCCTTACCGGGAAGGGGTGCATTCCTACCCTGGCCTTGGTCATCGGGGGACATTTACCGCACAGTGAAGTGAAAATGCAACAAATAAATCCGTACCCTGAAGCTGTTGGTATAAGTAACTTAAGGTCTTTCGGTTCGCCTTCCCCCCCCGTTGCTCGAACTGTGCTCTCTTTCTCTCCCACTTTCCATTTCCGTTTAGTCGAAACAAAACTTGGCATTCCACCTGTCTCGACCTCACAATTAGCTCAGCACAATGGTACATACTGTACTTGTGAAAGGGGTGTGGCCAAACCCCACCGTACCCTATCCACCGCCACCACCACCACCAGGAATATCCTCCTACCGACAGAGCATGGAATCATTGGAATGTTAGGAGTACTCGGGTATGAGTAGATTCGCCTTCAAACCTCGATGTAACGGGAGGCCTCTTGATATTAGTACCGGGTCCAGCCAGCTCCCCATAAGCTAGGGCTTTTCTCCAACCCACCCAACTCAATCCTCCCCCTGCGATGGGTAGAGAATCTAACCTGCCCAGTTTCATCACCGACACACGGCACCGCACCCCAGCCGGGAGCCGACTGCCAAGGTACTTGACACGGACACCAATACTGGTAGGTATCCACTATCATAGCATCACATGAATCCGGATACCGCAGCCCGCAACTTTCAATACTCTGCACAATCCCAAGACCTTTTAACCACACATAGCCCGCTCTCCATCACCGCGCAACACAAGTAGTCTACCACCCGTAAACAACCAAACAGCCATCCCGAACCATGTCCATTCGGTAATCCCCCTCTATGAATTATCCCTAGGGTTTGTCCACAACCGTATCAACCAGGGGTTAGTTTTGCATCATGGCATATTTTTTTGCGCAATCCTGGTCTGATATAGCCAACCCTTGGCCTTAAGATAAGGCTGCTATAGACTATGATACCACGCAAGCTAACCCCCCCTTTATCCCGTGGCAGTGGGACATTGAACTCATGCCTAGCCGCATAGCACAAGTGCGAGTACGAAAAACCAGTTTGCATGAATCAGACTAGGGGGCGGTGCCGTGCCCAAGCACGGCAGCAATAGAAGCTGGTCCGGTCACTTCGGTGGATTCGCAATGATCAAACAAACATCCTTTTCACCAAAAGAAGTGGGCTGGCTAAAGCACCTTGCGACTAAGGATTGCCCCCTAGAGTTACAAATTAGGGCTATATGGGCATTGTACTTGAGCGCGAGTACCGGTAGTTCAATTTCGCTTGCTCTGAAGGTGATAATACACGGTTTCTGAGCTAGCTAGGAACTTGGGGAAGGGGTTTTTTTTGGATAATAGAGCGAGATTATGTGAATAGCCTTTCTCCCGCACTGCTACAGTTGGGTGAGCACACCGCATGCTCTAGCGTGAGTTTGATAATACACCTGTTTTCCCAGTGAGTAACTGAGTGAAGAATTTTTTCCCACATTCTATTTACAAAACCAAGTCTGGTCAAGGTTGGAGATGGGGTCACCATCTTAAACTGCTGAGAAAACTGCTGTACTTCCCCGACCACAAGAGATCCTCTGCTCAAGTTCCACCGCCCTTCCTACAACATTGGCTTTTTTCTTGGGGGTGATTTGGAATCTATGCACCTGGTCTTTCCCCATGAACATGCTGCCTCCGACATCATCGCTCTTGCGACCTATGATGCCGCTCTTCCCTATTGAGTTTCCTTGGGTCGAGGGGCCTATCGTGTCGCTGGCCTTGTTCACAATCACATCATCTGGAACAGGATCGAGGGGTGGAATATACACAGGCACGCACGAATTTGCGCGCCTACCCGTCCCAAGTTGATAGTACTCGTTGTTGCCCCACCAAAGAACATCGGCGCCGTAGTTGACATCATGTACTGGGGAGTTCGAAGAAGAGGAGGCATCTACTTTCGTGAGGTTACCCATTATAGCAGAGGTATGGGTTGCGCCAACCGAAAGGTATTTTGGGATTATGGGTATAACTTTATTGGACCTTTCGTCATCTAGGAATTTACGGTGGGTTAATTAGCAGCTAGTTGTTCTGGAGGAATTGGAGAGTGGGGAACTGACATTCGGAAAGTCCGCATAATGATTTGACCTTGACTGGTGACCCCTGGACATGAGTCCACTTCCCATTTCCTAGATTTCCGAAAATCCCAGTCCCGCAAGCGAGTAAATCTGAAGTGACTTTTCCTTTCTGTGTGTCCTCAACATCCACCACGAAGTAACTGTTTGCCCCACCAGCGGCCAAGGTCTTTACGGCCGCCATCAGGTTTCTCCCTGGATACTGGGACTTTAGTAACAGAGGTGTAGGAGTCGGGACAATATTGTTTTCGGGGTCATAGTCAAACCCAAGCTGACCGTTCGTATTATCCCCGAATGAGAATACCTGACCCTTGTTATTACAAACCAGAGAGTGGTAATCACCAGCCGCGATTTTCGTGATCTTTTGTTCACTAAGGTCAAGAATCCTATGACATGTGTCGTAGGGCTTATCCTTCGGACGGGTAGCAAAGGTCAACCCTCGAATACCTGTCTGCCCCCTCGCTGGAAACGAAGTAGAAGCGGCCGCCGAAAACACACGCCCTTGAGAAGTGAGTAGAAGGATATGATCGAGACCAGAGGCTATGTCCGTAACGCTGGCAAATAGTTAATGTTGTGCGAAGAAGAAAGAAGTAGATACTCGAGCTTACCTCTCAAAGTATCCTAGTTCCGGCTTTAGTGTCCTGTAGTGGATGTTGGCCTCCGAACTTAAACCGGGAATCCAAGAGGGTTCGGAGGGTCTTGCGCCAGAAAGTTGATATTTTTTAGCCATTGGGAGACTGTAAACTGTACCGTCTTTTGAAAGTGCAAAGACCCTATCTTGCGAGAGTTGAGCTTTCAGGATATTCTTTCCTGTTAAAGTGACCTCTGGTGTTTTGATGCCATCTGCATAGGCTGTGCCCCATTGAAGCAGGTCTCCATTTTCCGTAACAGCGACTGAGGAGTATAACATATTAGCCCATCAGTTCGTCTAACCTGAAGAGAGAATAGTTACCTTACCCCCGATACTGTGGCCTAACTTGAGATCTCGAAGCAACTTATTATCAAAGAAAGGAAGACGACGGGGTGACTTTATGAGAGTCTCGTCCGAGTCAGGAGCTACTGCTCGGCCACTTCCACAAGTTAGCTACTTTTTACGTGTTGTTGAGAGCGAAACATATACACATTGTTTCCCCATGCGTAAACGCCTGGGTTTTGTAGACTATTTCCTACCTAAGTTATGGACACAATTAGATTGTTTGTGCCCGAGGTTTCTCCTAGAAATTCTTCAGCAAACCTGAACGTGTTGTACGCTTAACTTCCTTTTAAGATCTTCGGTAGAAACTGCAGGAGGAGCTTCGGCATGCACTTCCATCCCAGATCCCCATTGGCAAATAGCAAGGCCGCCTAACAATCCTAAAGTAGCAGCAACAGTTTTTCGATTTCCGGGGGAGATATTGAATGAAGTGCGGCTGCGAGAACTTGCAGATTTGCTCCGATCATAAACAGACCGGCTCCCTAGCTTAGTTTGCCTCGAAAGTACGAATCGAAGACTCGAAGCGGCACAAATAGGCTTAAACATTGTTCTGTGTGTTGATATTGGGGTGGTTTCTTGCTTCTGTCAGAAAAGAGAATGAATGTGTAATTAATAAGGGTTGAAGTCTGATACAAGCGAACTTTCAAAAGTCTTCGCTCTTTAAGCGGAGGGAGAGAGAATCTTGGGTTGCTAAGTAAATATTTTCTGCCAAATGACATCAGAGCTTCTCCTATCACTCATACTGAAACAAAAAATCGTTTACGGCAGTGTTTTGCAAAAGGCGCCACAGCAGGGTAACCAATAAGCCACCGGTGCCCCCTCTAGAGCCCCTTCTGTGGCGGTGCGTTGGACTGTCAATGCACCCAATCTGGCAATAACGGCGGCAGATCTTTGGAGGTGCTGGCGGAATAATATCGTTTCCATCTCATCCAGAGCTTGCAATTTGTCGACAAGCTGGGGAACCTCATCAGCACAGATTCGAAAATTAGTCTCAGGGTCATCAATTGCCTATTCCATGTTTGAAGATCACTGGTACCATTCCTCGTCGCAGCCGGAGTTCTCGAGTCTGCGCCGACAAGAGTCAGTGAAGAGACGATCTCCCGTAAGGTCCTCTTTGATACCTCTGCCTAAGATATTCCGGCAATTTGAATTGGCGGCTACATAATGAGGTATTTTGAAGACTGGAGTACTGACGCGCACAACCGCACAGGAACGAAACTCTCGGAAGGTTGCGGAAGAGAGAAAGACACCCCCGGGACCCCCGGAAGCTGATATCCCGAGACGGCCAAAGTCTTACACTGATTTACGAGCTTTGGAGTGGCAAGTAGATACTTCGGTTGTGTCCGGAGCTAGCCAGGAAGTTGTGAATGGCATCGCCGAGGAGCTGCCATCAAGGCCAAAGTCACGAAACGATCTGGATGACCTCAAGGCCGAACGATATGGACGAGGGAGATGGCTGAAGGCTCGTGGGAGGGGTAAGAGAGCTGCTAAAAAACCAAAGGAACTTAGAGATGAGCTAGACTTTGCAGACTGGTATGGGGAGTTCGAGGATGACCTCTGGGATGCGAACAGCGAGCATAGGTAAGCCACAGTGTTTTTCAAAAACTTTTTGGTATACCTTACCAATAGCCTTTATCACAGACTCTTCCAGTATACATTAGACTCGTATCTGACAACCTGCAATTCTCTCATATCTACAACGGACTCCACGCTCGGCCTCCTCAGAGAACTTGAAAAATCGTTCCAGACCGTTCATTCACAAACCTCAAGCTTTCAGGAGACATGCTCTTCTCTTCTTGCGCATCAAAATCACATTACGGGTCTGTTGGGTGCATGCCACCAACGCTTGAGAGGTTGATCGACTGTTTGGAGGCCGGGACGTTTGGTATGGCTGGATTTGTCTGAGTGATGAATATTAGGGCCAGAGTGTTGGTGGGCGTTTTGATTATCCCCTGTAATAACTATTTCCTTGGAGCCACACTTTCCCGACTCAATCCAGCCGGGGATACCATTGAATGCTTGATCATTTCAGGGGGAAAAACAATTAAGATAGATGGAGGCTATAGAATCTTGAGAAATTGGGTGCCTCTCTGGCCTCCCGCAGGAAATGAATATCGAGTGAGATTGGGTGGTGAGAACCGTGGCCGCCGTAAACCACCCCCGGTGATTATGCCCGACTACCAAGCGCACACAGTAAGCGGGCGGATAATTGTTTTGGCTGGACGGAAGGCCACTCAAATCCCCAGGGTGTCCCATCATACAATTTCCGTAGGTTCTAATTATGCCATTGCAATCACCGGAGTATTGTCGGTCGCATGATATAACAGTTGCAAGATGCTTGGTGGGTAGTTAGGGTTAACCCCACTCTAAACTGAGACCCTCAACATCGCCTGCGAAATTGCTCCTTCCCCCACTCCATTATTTTCCCGCATCTCCATCTCACCGGACCCCATCCAACCCATTAAAGCTTACGCCAATTGCAAAGATGACCTTCGATACTTCCACCCGACCGGAGCACATACAGGGGATCTTGTCCAGTCTCGATCGTTATAACCCGGAGACCGTCACGATTTTTCAAGACTACGTACAGCAGCAATGTGAGAGCAAGACCTACGACAGTCTTGCAAACTTGGCTCTTCTGAAACTGTAAGTATTTTATATTCAAACTCGACGTTTTTTTTTTTTTTGGTTACTGTGATGAGTATATCGTCAACGTTTCCTATTACCCGAGAAGAGAATGAACTTTCTTCGACTGAGTGAAATCTTCCCGATTCTGATAAACCACAACCTCCCCCAACCGTCGCGCCTTCTTCCCTCCTTCATTCTGGAACAAAAGGGGCTAACGAGGGTACCCTCTAAAAAAAAGCTACCAATTCAACCCACACCTCACCCGTGACGAGACAATCACCAACATCCTCGTTAAGGCCCTCACCGTCTTCCCATCCGCCGACTTCGGCCTCTGTCTGCACCTCCTTCCGGCCAACGCCCTGACCGAACCTCCAATAGACCCCTTTGCAGAAGCCGTGCTGAAGCTGTTCTCCCTCTCCCGCCTCTTGGAAGCCTGCGAATATAGGGAATTCTGGATGATGCTCGAGTCTGACGACTTGTATGCCGACCTGGTCACTGACTGCACCGGTTTCGAGGAGCTGATTAGGCTACGCATTGCCAGTGCTACTGCCCAGTCCAACCGTGAGATTAATCGGGAGCTATTAGAGGGTTGGTTGAATCTTACCGGGGATGGGTTCGAGAGCTTTGTTAAGGGGAGTTGCGGATGGACTATTGAGGGGGATGTGGTCAAGATTCCGTTAAACAAGGAAAACGAAGCGAAGACTACGGTTACTAGGGAGAATGTGAAGTTTGATCGTGAGTTTGCCCTTCCCCCCTCCTCTGTCTATTTGGTACCTGGTGGGTTGGGGGTAGCGGCTAATCTTGGGCGGGGAAATGCAGAATTCCAAAGGGTTATCAAACGCGCGTATGAGCAACCGGCTTAGATCAAGGCTGAGTGAGAGTGAGGGTTGATGTGGGTGTTTGGAGTGATTTTCTTTTCGCGATCACCCTGGGACAAAAATATACTGAAGGCCGTGTCTGGCTGGGATATTTGGAGTTTGCGGAGTCAGAAGTCTAAAAGTTTCCATTTTTATTTTCTTCTTCTAGATTCTTCTTTCTTCAGCTCTAACTTGGTTTTTTCATTCGTTCTTGTACATTTTTTCCTTCTCTTCTCCCTGCCAGGCCCTAATTTCACGTTTATAATTGTGGGAATACCTTGAATCAGCGTGATGCCTCAGTTTACGGGGCTTGACATTGTTGGGATTCATAATATGTCACTCGACAACTCCCGCCATCCTGAATGATGATGCAGTCAAGTTACAGCTATTGCCGAGGCCGGTTTGGCATCCGCAAACAAACTGAACTGCGCCAACCCACCCTGATCAATTCCACCAACTCTTAACCCCGTCAGCAATCTCCTCCAACCCTACCACCACTCTCCTCGGCCTTCCCAACCCATCACACCAATCCGCCCCACCCGAAACCCACACAGTCTCCAGTCCAACCTTCCCAGCGCCCACTACGTCAAATGGGTTCCCACTAACCAACACAACACTCGCCGGATCCTCCTCCCTTCCCAATTGCTCCAACAGGTATCTATACGTCTCCGGATCAGGCTTAAACTTCTTGACGTCATCGACACTAACACACCTCGCACCCCTTAGCATTTGCGAATTCGCGATGGTAGCGGAGAGCATGGCGTGACATCCATTTGAGAAAATCACCCAGGAGAAGGCGGGATCTTGGGTTAGCGTTGATAAGGTCGCTTCTATCCCCGGGAAGGGGGTCAGAGTGTTGTAAGTAGCTAGGAGCGAGGTTATTGTGGTTGCGCTGGGTTTGTAGGCTGGGAGGTGCTGGGTTAGGGCGTGGGTTAGGGAGGCGTGGGTTACGGTTGAGAAGGGGTCGTATTCACCTATATATCCCGTTCCGTTAGGAATGGCGAGTGAAGAAGGAGGGGGAGGGGGGGGGGATAACCCATGCTGTTCAGCCGCCATGTGTATTCCAGTTGGTAGCGTCGCCAGTCTGCTGTGATTTTATGGGAGAGGGCTGCGTCCTGGGAGTCGGCTTCTAGGTGTTTGGCGAGGGCAGTGGAGATTGAGGTTGTGTCTAGCAGGGTGCCGTACAGGTCGAAGGCGAATATTTTGGAGGGAGAAGTCATGGTGCGATGGTACCGCTCGTATGGGTATTGGTGGGGGGCCTTTGTGGTGGGAGGGGGGATGGAAGAATTGGGGGGGATGAGC
>Ga0307509_10003742_pt1 | contig 22666 bp, 20 predicted proteins | sample 10_EM_MG_FD_202245 | JGI IMG/M metagenome (GOLD analysis project Ga0307509, IMG submission 202245) | Populus trichocarpa ectomycorrhiza microbial communities from riparian zone in the Pacific Northwest, United States - 10_EM | ecosystem: Host-associated > Plants > Roots > Unclassified | place... | reverse complement strand
AGCAGGACAGGGTGCTCGCACAAAGGTCGGAAGTAGTGGTGAATGTCAAAAGGCTTAAATCTGATATCTACTTAAGTTTAAGCGTTTGGCATTCTACTCCGATAACCAACTTTCCTCGAGAGAACTTCATTGAGTGAAGCTTTCAGCTTAACGATATTAAGTTTAACCGTTTTGATTCTTCGTGAATTATTTACTCTATATTTATCTTCTACTTTGAGTTTTGGTGCGGTCGCAACCGTAGAGTTCACCTCTCTATAGGGTACCCCCCTTACAGGTGCATATCTCTCTCCCGACGTGGTGGAACAGTTGGACACCACTATCACCACAACAGCGCCTGGCATTCGTAGGAGGATGCTGAAGGGACGCAGGGACAATGTTTCCAACATGGCTGATTTTGGTCGGGTTTTGGGGGTTTCCATTCAAATTATCTGTCGTGGATTGATCCGATAGACCCGGCATAATCTGCCGCCAGAGCGCCGTCTTCCGGAGGACCCTGAGATACTCGAATCACTTCCAGTGGAGCTACTGACACAACTAGAAATTCCAGTTCTTGCGTTCCAAGAAAGGGAAATATACGACATCCACCGTGCGCGATGCACGGGGGCTCTCAACTTTAGGAACAACAGGAGTCGCAATGATTCGGTTTGGGTGCGGGCCGGAACGGAAGACATGTATGGTGCGCTCCGGGGCCATCTTCCAGCCAAGCTCGTTGCACTCTTCAAAATCAGAGACTACAGATGCGAGGATCGAGTGTGCCACCTGGCTGGCTTTCAGTTCGTGAGCGCAGTGAACTCAGGGCGGATATCAGACGTACATACCCTTGTTACCGTCCAAATGACGGAGGATGCTCGGGAGTTTACTGTAGTTGACATAGGGACAATTCTCGGCCTGGCGCACCTTATCCCAGAGGGGGATCGGCGCTGGATTGTCAATAGCCGTATCTATTTGAGAACATTTAACAAGGTATATTAAGGGATCCGGATATCAGAAGGCATCTGCGATGCTATTTTGCGTCGGGGATTGATTGAGGGAGGAACCTAGTGCTATTATAGTAGTATAAAATCTACCGATGAATAAACAAGCTATAGAGTAGAATCACCAGATCCATAAACTACAAGGGCGGATAATCAGTAGTATATGACCCGCGCACGGAAGACATGATTTAAAAAAAAAAGTGCTACTACTCCCGATGCCAGCCGACGCAACGAAGACGCGATAATAGGCTGCATCTATTAGCAGATCGAAGTAACTTGAACGGGCGGGCACCTGGAGGTATTCAGGACGCTGCTATGAGGCAACCTCCCATCCTGACACAAAGAAGCTCGCAGCGCGGCCCGGGTGGCATGGGATGTGAGCCGGCGTTGCGAGGAAACTCCGGACGCATGGAATTTGAGCGGGCGTTGCCAGACAACTCAGGACGCACAGGACGCAGGCGACGGAACTCAGGACGCACAGGACGCAGGGGACGCAACTCAGGACGCACAGGGCGCAGGGGACGCAGAGGACGCAACTCAGGACGCACAGGACGCAGGGGACGCAGATTCAACGTCGCGTGCGTCAGGACGCAACGGCGCAGTATCTGACGCAGTGTAAGTTTTTTGCTGATGTATCTGCATCCAGTACAGCCCGAAGTCTCTCAGGCATCCTTTTATTCCACCTATCAATAGTCTCTTGGGGAATAAGCTCCCACTCCTCCTTAGCTGCATGAAATAATTCAGCAGCACTATGTGGCCTTCTCTCCAACCTGGAGAATCAGTTTTTAAGTGCCTTTTTAAGAAGGGACCAAGCATTCTCAATTGGATTCATATCTGGGGAGTTGGGTGGCCAAGACAGTCTTTGAAATCCACAATCCTTCTGCAATTCTTTGTTTTCCAACCCATTATGCCATGATGCATTATCAGCAGCCATATGAATAGTTCCTGGGAATCTATTTATCCCTTCTATGAAGGGGATATGGTATGGCTGGTGGATTTCAGTAGCATTCTGATATGCATTCAGACCAAGCCTGTCTGATTTACTGGTCCTTTCCTCCTCCCTCCTCTTTCTCACAAGAATTAACTCAGTCTTCCTTCCATGCATAATTGCAGCACAGACTCCAATATTAGTCCTTCCTGACTTGGAGCTTGGCTTCAAGTTTTTTTCCTCCAGCTCCTCACCCACTTTAAGTCTGACCTTTCTTCCTCCAGGATTTGGATCATACTCAATAGTGGCTTCATCAACACAAACTACCCACTTCCAAGCTCTTGTCCAATTCCTCCTCTGCCTAGCAAACTCCTTTCTCTTCTCCTTTTGTCCTTTGCTCCAAAAAAGCTGTTTTCTTGGTATTTTGAGCTTAAAACGAGCTTCCCCAGAGATTTTATTAATACTATCTTTTTCAAGACCAACATTAGCTTTGTGGGTAATATCCCTTAGTGCTAAATGAGGCTCAGCATCAATCATATCAAGTATGATCTTCCTTTTGACATCAGTTATCTTTGTTCTGCCAGCTCTGGGAGCATCATGGGTGTTGCCATTATGATTTTCAGCCTTTTTTATCACGGTGGAAACAGTTGACTTGGAGAGCTTCATAAGCTTGAAAATTTTATTATTCCCCATATCTGTATGTTTATACAGGGCATATATTTCTCGATTTCGGTCTTCTCTGACATGGCGGGCATATGGTGGGGCCATGGTTGTGTAGCGTTGTTGAGGTAATTGTTCTTTGGACTGTTGCCATGCAGGGGTACGGAAACTTATTAGACGCGAGTGTAGACTTCCATTTGCACAGTTTTCGTGGAGAGAGAGGTGTAAGTGATGTACCGGTAGGGGATAGGGCAGTTTGAGAAGGTAGTTTGAGTAGTCGCAGAGTGTTTTTGGCCGACTGAATGTCATCGGCTCGTGGTGTTGTATTTAATTGGTTAAGTATTGTGGGGATCCATTGTGGTCCCGGTTGGTCTCTGGACCTAGACTAATCTTTGGCTGAGTACCATACTGTGGCAGGTCTCCCCTGGAGGTTGTTCTTTCCTGAGTGTTGGCAATCGTGACAGTTGGGACTCCCGTTGTGGTGACCGGCGGGAGAAAAAAGAACAAACTCAAAGACCTTGGATAAAGGAAAGAGTGAAACCAAGAGAGCGGTGAATATTTGGTTCTATTAAGTCAGAAAACAACAGAGAATCAAGCCTGAAAGGATGGTTTCTCCCAGCTGAAGAAAAGTTCCCCGAGTGCTCCTCTTTTGCAGGTATTTATCACCTCTCTTAAATAACAGCAAGAGTACCACTTTAACCGCCTGCTCACTAGCCACATAACAGCATACGCAATCCTCAAAAAAACGACATTAAGGTTACTGAAAGTATTGACCGGTTCGACTGTATACTACTTGTAAGTGAAAGACCCTAAGGCCTGTTTATATACAACCGTCCCGTTCTGTTCCCGAATATAAATTGTGCATTTTTATTCAGTTTCAATATGGAGAAAATGGTATTTTCATAGTAGAAACCGTCACCCACAGGGTTCCGAATGGTCGGCGCAAGCCTGGACTGGACCAGCTGTCTGGTTAAAAGTCAAGTCTAGTCTAATGGTGGAAATTAGAGCGACAGGATGGGCTGGATTAGGAAACTACAATCAGCCAGGACCGGTCCGAACAGGCCCGTCAAGCAATAGGATATGCACTGCCCTTTGACAGAATTAGCATCCCATCTTGCATTTTGCTCCTTTTATCACAATATATTACATTCAAATAAAATGTTTCTTAAATAAACTCATTCTTTCCAGTCATTATACAGTGGAATCTCAGGAGAGTCAGAGTGATAATAGTGCTTCACTTAGATTCGGGGCAGCGAAACTAGATTCACGAGTATCAAATTGTTTTAATACAGCGAAGTGAGTGATAGTATGTGACTATGCAATCTTTTATAAACACTCGTCTGGGACCTGGCCAGACCAGACCGGACCACCAGAGTTAGTCGGGTCTAATCATTGATATCAACCTGGACCGCGAAGTCTCGCCCTGCCTCCAAGACTTAACCGGTTGGACTATTCGGAACCCTGGGCATCTAATGAAACTGCCCCATTTTTGCCAAATGGCAATTTAAGCTTATGTACTAGCTGTAAATTCTACAAACTATTAGGGTTGAAGGATTTATAAGATATGGCACATACCTGAGAGGGTACAATTAACAAAGGGCAAAAAAAACCCAACTTTTGCTTGCCAACACCGATTCAAGGTAAACAATAAAATCAATAATTGTCATACAAGGGGGAGCAAAGAGAAGGGAAAAAAGGAACAACACAGTTTTTTTTCCGCATTTACTATATCGAGATATACAGCCCCTAGTCAGAAGTGTTTGTGAAACATGTCTTGCCTTACTAAGCTACCTCACCAAAATCACATCAGTACACAAAATTGATCTCAACCTTGCATACTATTTAGACCGAGTGAGCCCTCAGCGAGGCACGGCATGGCTTGACATCAAACTTCGGACCAAACTGCTAACAAATCGCTGCCAAGCCTCGCTGAGGGTGCTGTCTCGCTGATGGCTCACTTGGTCAACACCACTCTACCGCTAGGCACAGCAGCATAACAAAAGATATAACATAAAAAAACATTTACTGAGTTAGGGAAGACATAGTGAAGTATGTGAGCTGGTGGAGAAGATTTTATCGCCCCTCCCCGCCCATCAAGCCCAGGGCCTGACCCCTCTCGCTTGTTGAATTGCCCCCTATTACTCGCTCCCAAATCTGACATGTGCCTACCTAAGCTACGGAAAAGCAAAAAGAAAAACCCCGCCTTGCACTAGAGAGAGTATTCTCAACGGGGCAGTCTGTCCGTTATGGGTCAGGAACAGGACAAACATTGTATCGTCCCGTCCAGTCATTTTCTAAAGTTGCTCCACAGATAAGAGTGAAGAACCAGGACGGACAATATTGGGTCATCCCCTGTTGGCCCCGATCATCCCCTCTGGTCCCCCACCATTGCAGGCCATTCTACAGGGGTACTTGTCATTCACTACCTAAAGTTTTCCAAATCCTCGGGCTTGTCATCCTTTCATAATAACAGCCATCCTGCAAGATAACAGAGGAGGATGGACTACAGTACATTATACTGCCACACTGCATCCTGGGCTCTTGGCAGTCCCGCCCCTGGGCCTTCGACAATTGAGAACACTTGTTAAGAATCTGGTGAGGGTAGGGGATGAGGGTAAGAGCCTATTGGTTTTCAGAGTCCCGGCTGATAACAAATATTATGTCAAGATATATATTCTTCTATTTGAGTCTTTTAGCTAATGCCTACTTAAATAGTGAAAACTCGATGATTACATATATAGCCTTATGTCAACTTGTTCTGTTCAGTTTGCCTGTGCAAATTAAGCTCTGACGGGGATGAAATTGTAAACAGTATTGCTATATACTGACCATATTTCTTTACCAAACAACCTCTGCTGAAAAAAATAAAAATAAAATAAAAATGACAAGAAGTATTCATAAGCAGATACCTGTTTAATTGCACTTGCTCTAGACCTTACTATACACGTAGTATGGATGGTAGGGAGGTTGCAATCTGGTTTGTACGGTGTTTTGATCTTGCGGTGGTAGCTTAGTAAGGCGAGACATGTTTCACAAACACTTCTGACTAGGGGCTGTACATAGTTCAAATTGTACCATTCCCCTCATACTATAATGGGGGCACCATGTAGAGAGGGGAACTCTAAGGTTGCGACAGCACCAAACACTCAAAGTAGAAGATAAAGATAAGGTAAAATAATTCAGAAGAATCAACCGTAAAACTTAATATAGTTAAGCTCGAAGCTTCACTCAATTTAGTTCTCTCGAGGAAAAGTTATTTTGTAGAAGTAGAATGCCAAACGCTTAAACTTAAGTAGATATCAGATTTAAGCCTTTGGTATTCACCACTACTTCCGACCTTGTGCGAGCACCCTGTCCTGCTCAGGGTCTGTCCGAGGTCTACCCTCAATCAGGATTTATCCTGCCGGAAGTGTCGGACCTACTCGGGTACACTTAACTCCGTCAATAGATATGAGTTTCTGCAATGCATCTCCAATGCAACCGCAGGTGGCCAAACTCTTCCTATCGCAGTCATACCAGTGGCTAGCTGTTATGACAACAACCGGAGTCAATACCTAGGTGGTGGACTCACTGGCCCAGTGGCAGTTTCGTCTATACAAGCTATGCAGTCTATCATTTAATCTACGCGACCAGCCAATGTAATAAATTGACATGCAAGCTCCCCCGGTGAGATGTAGCCGATGGTTGGCTAAGTGGGCGCTACCCATAGCCATCCTCTCGGGACATACTCTACCGTGATAAGACTCATACCTCTTGAGTCCAATAACAACCCATAGTAATACTACAAATCAAGGGGAGAAAGTCCACGCTGGTTACTGAGGTATTTATCTCGAAAGCACCCTGGCCTTCTGAGACTACCTGAGTACAACTAGGAAGACTACCCTACAACCCGTAGGCTAGAATAGACTCGTAGATGCCCGAGACACCATATATGGATGACCCCCATTTTGGCGGTTACCCATACTCCCCTTATATATCCTGCGAAAGACATTTAGTCGGACAGACGGCGACGACTTATACGGTGTTATGGCTGCTGCTCCAATGACCTCTTTTAACTAGCAAACGAGCAACTACACAGCCGTCTGCCTATGACGCGCGGTCCCAACCCTGGGGCCAGAGGGGGGTGTTAGCTCACCCCGCCCAAGTTCAATAGTATGTTCGGGACACCATTACACCGGCGTGGGGCCTCCCCGCGCAGATGCGTGTGCCTCCAAGAACATATAAGAGCCCATAGAATGTGAGGCAATCGACCTCTAAGTTCTAGGATGACTTTGCCGGTGAAGGTAGAGTAACTTGGACATCTCAGTAGGGTAACTGGGGTCCATGGGCATAATGACCAAATTCCCAAGGTAGGGTAACTTGGCCCTCTTATGCCTTTAACCGCTCAGGAAGTCTTCCAGTTGACCACAGAAGTCGTCTCGGAGGTCCGTGTAACATTCCCATAATTCTCTTGACCTTATGCGAATGTTCTCCCCAAAGGTTACCCTGCCTAGTAGAGTACCTTAAGGCTACTCAACAATTCCCTAGGCCTTGTCCTAGGTTTACCAGTTATTTGTATAAAGTATACGAGACCATACAACCTCTGCTTACCTCTTGGTATACCATTTGGGCTAAGGTGATAGTGATTGTAGCTACCTATCGTAGGGTCGTTACATATACAGTTGCCATCCTAGTTGCATTTTCTGTACAGTACTAAAATCCACCAGTATTGACAGGGCAGCCCCGCACATATAGCTTAATTTAAGCGCAACTAACTGCTCAATGGAGGGAAATTATCTGATTTCTTATGTTCATTGTTTGTTTGTTTTACTAGGGAGATTGAAAACATTGCGATTGGAGGTAATATGGCATTTCCAGGTATAGAAAGTGTCTACTGTGCATGGATTGGATCCCCCCACCTCCGCATGTGGCATTACATGAAGTTTAGAGACTCGCTATTACCGGATGAAGAGATGACCAGGGCAGAATGTGTAGTAGGGTTTTGGGGTATGATACTGGTACCATGATAGAGGGATAAGAAAAAGAAAGTGAACTCATCCCTCAGATTGCTCATATAATACAGCCCCTAGTCAGAAGTGTTCGTGAAAGCTTAGTAAGCAACCTCGCCAAATGTCACATCACCGAGTACATTTCGACCGTACTTTCTACTGTACTCAACAGCCATGATCCTCCAACCTGTTAATAATTTTTCCTCTTTACTTTTCCAATAGTTCACTAGTCCGGATATTTAAAATCTGCTTCTGCATCAAAAAAAGCAAAGCGAACGCGGAAGACCTCTCAAAGAGCAATTACTAGTATGGAAAAAGGTATCATTATCGTCCTTTTCTACTATGGTTTGGGGATGCTTTTGGTGTAAGAGAAAAGGGCCTTTAGTTCCTATTACTCAAATTATCAACAAAACCAGGTATATCAGACTCTTGAAAAGGTATCTTTTTCCTCTTATTGATCAACTGTTTTCTTTTGGTATGCAAGATGTCCTCTTTCAGCAAGACAATACTCCTGTTCACAAGGCTTATAATGTTATGGATTTGTTGGAGAGAAATTCTATTGAAGTAGTGGAACACCACCCTTACCACCCTGATTTATACCTATTTAGCATGCATGGGTAGAGCTTAAAAAGTGATTGCACCAGCAGTATCCAAGGATTGCAGATACCCCAGGAGGAAAAGAAGCAGTTTAGAACAAACTTGTAGAAGTATTGCTTTTGGTTTGGGAGACAATTTCTGAGGAATCTTTTGAGAAGTTGTGGAAATCAATGCCTGATAGAGTAGCTGCAGTTTTGGAGGCAAAGGGGGGGGGTATACAAGGTATTAGCAACTATTTATATCTTTAATTTTTATTTTCACCATTTAATTTATATACACAGTTGGTTGATTGTGGACATTCCATTGTCCATTGCCAGTTGCCCGTTGCCTGTTGCCCGTTGTTAGTTCGCGCGCGCAACTGCAATTAAACATGTCTCGGATCACGAACACTTCTGACTAGGGGCTGTACATATGCTTAAAAACTGTAAACAAGGTTGCTTCAACATCTAGGCCGTTACCCACCGCCCCCACTGAAAACCTCTGGGGGTTCCTACCCTATGATGCTAAAAGGGTAGGAGGACTGCTGATTTGACAGGAACAAGGATGAAAGTATAAGATATAAGCTTCAAAGATAGAGGTGAGGGAAAGCAATTACTCAGTAGAAAAAAAGTGTGGAATACAAGGAACAGAAAAAAGTACCGTACGATACAATTATATTATCAGTAAATTATGGTGACAGCTTGAGAAAATGAAACAACCGGCGCTGGCTCATCTCTAGCCACCTCCGTGCACTGTATACATTTAAAGCCCCAGCTCAGCTCAACTATCCCCACCGCTCTTCTGGTGGGTAGGTACATCTATGGGGAGTGGTAGTAAAAGGAAAAAGAAAAAGAATTAGAAAGAGGGGAGGGGAATAAAAGAAAATGGGGATGAGATTGCAAAACCACCGGATTTGAAGAAAGAGGTGCAGGATGTGTGGTAGGAGTGTTAAACATCGGACTAGCCGCTAGCCGAGAACTAACCAAAGGCCCGAGGAATAGGGAGACGTTGTGAGCTTTGATGTCGAGCATCAAAACCTACGAATCCTTTTGGAGGTGTGTTGATCTGGATCGGAGGGCCCAGAGGAGAGGAGGGCTGTAGATATCTCGCCATCTGACTGGGGAATTGTATTTTTGCCTTCCGATAGTAATTTCACAATGAAATGGTATTTTTTCTTCAGAGCTCGCGAAAGCGCTGTTTCGCCAGCAAGATCTACCATATCAAGCTTGACATCCACTCGGGCTAGGAGTATCTTAACAACTCCATCGTGGCCATAAAAGGCGGCTTCCGAGAGAGGTGTTGTGCCACAATTTTCTGCTATGTTAGGATTGATATCCTTCCGCTCAAGCAGCATCTTCACGATTTCTTTTCGCCCCCACCTGGCGGCTTTGAAGAGTGTTGTTTGACCCTTATCGTCTCCGGCATTAGGATTGACACCCCCTTGTTCCAGCAGTACCTTCACGATTCCTTCTTCTGCCCGGCTGGCGGCTTCCATTAGCGGTGTTTGGCCATCTTTGTCCGTAGCGTTGAGGTCCACGTCTGCTCGGCTTAGTAGCATTTCCACGACTCTTTTATTCCCATTGCGGATAGCTCCTAGGAGAGGCGTTAGGCCATACTCAGACTCTGCAAGGTTAGGATTGACATCGGTCCGCTTCAGCAGCATCTCAACCACATCCTCCCATCCAAACATGGCGGCTTGGTACAGCGGTGTTCTGCCATAAGCCCCAGTATTCGGATTAACATCACTCCGTCCTAGTAACATCTTCGCCAACGCTCCATTCACCATGGCGACCGCTATGAATAGTGGCGTTTGGTTAATTCTGTTTGCAATGCCGCAGTCCACATCAGTCCTCTCTAGCAGCCTCCGCATAACTGCCTCATGCCCGTTCCTGGTGGCGACCAACAGTGGGGTTTCGCCAAATGTGTCTGCAGTGTTGGGGTTGACGTCTCCCCGCGTCAGCAGTATCTCCACTACTCTCCCATATCCCTTCGAGGCTGCTTTGAAGAGCGGCGTTCGGCCGTCAAGGTCTGCGATGTTAGGATCAAGATCCACTCGCTCTAGTAGTGCCTTCAGGACCCCTTCCCAGCCGTAGCCCTTTAAGGCTGCCCTGTGGAGTGGCGTTTCGCCACCCTCACCCGCAGTATTGGGATTGGCATCTTCTCGCCCAAGTATTATCCTCATGACGCCTTCACGTCTCCAGTCAATGGCCACTAAGAGTGGTGTACTACGATATTCAGTCGCACTATTTGGGTCGGTATCACCCCGCTCTAGTAGCATCTTCACGACCCCTTCATGTCCCGCGTGGGATGCTGTGAAGAGTGGTGTTTCGCCTGCATAATCTGCAGAATTAGGATTGACATCGTTCCGCTCTAGCAGCAACCTTACGACTTCCTCATGCCCTGCCTCAGCCGCTACCCAGAGCGGTGTTTGGCCGAAATAATTGGCGAGGTTGGCCTTTACATCCGCTCGTCCCAGCAGCATTTCCGCGGCTCTTTCACGCCCCTCCTTAGCCGCTATAAACAGTGATGTCTGACCCAGTTCATCAGGCTTGTTGGGGTCCACATCTTCTCGAGCCAGCATCAAGGCAACCACTTCCAGATGCCCACCCTTGACAGCCCACGAAAGGGGTGTTAAGCTTCCCACCCTGTCGGAACTATCGTCTGCTCCGTTTAACGCCATCTTCACTGTACTGAAAAAACTCATATCAGCTCAGACTCTAATGAAAGGATAACCGTGGGGGCACTCCTAAACGAACAGAGCGGTAAGCTTACAATAGTATCACAAAAGATCGACAAAATAATCGATATTCGATTTTGGGTCGAGCGAGGGTTCACAGAGGAATCGATGGGATTCACAATGGTTCGCACAAGAAAAGAATCAATAATGGAAGAATAAAAGAGGAACTGATTCTCGCTGTGTTGGTGTTCTCCCTTTCTCGTCCGGAAGGATGTTGTTGTCTCTCAAGTGGTCTGTCGTTTCCTCTTAAGAGGTCCGTGCAGGGAGCCGCACTTTAAAAGTTGTTTGCCCAAGAACTCTCCCAACGGCAGTCATCTAGAAAAACCCTAACTTATAGAATTCCAACAAAAAACTCCGGTACACAAATTCAGGTATTAACTAAACCCTACAAACCTACTTTTCCGCCCCACAATACCCTCACACATGCTGGCAGGAGTAGAGTTTGCCCACACATATCTACCGTGTCAGGATGGCACCTAATCTCTCCAGCAGTACCACCACAACTCACGCATGCCCATCCTGGGGGTCTATGTTACGAATTGGACGTTTTTGGTTGTGCAGCGGAAGATCGTTGATTAAATTCTCTAGCTAGCTAAGCGAAACAAGAACGGCATATATATATACCCAATCGGAGTCACGCAACCCATGATGTGGAATACACACTTTCGCGTACAACCTCGCATACGGAATAGTGAGAAGGAAGCCAAGCACTTTTCTCACGATACCTCTACCCAGAGGACCATTTCTCAACTGTCTAAAGCAGCGGTGTTAGACCTCCGATATCCCTTGACTTGGATCAGATATCCACCTGTTCTAGGGGCATCTTGACAATTTCTTTGTGTCCATTCTAGAGGGCCCACGACAGTTGAGTGCAGCCATATCTCTCCATCATGTTAAGATTGATATCTGTTCATTACACCAGAATATTGACCACTCTCTCAAGTCCATACTCAGCAGCCAGCGAGAGCAGCTTTCGACCATATTCATAGCCCCTATCAGGACCGACTCTACTACATTCTGAGGGTATCTTGCCCTCGTGTCAACCCGCTGCAGCTATAAGAGGGGAGGTAGGCTATGCATGCGGCTCTTACCGATGTCAATGCCCTCAAAGACGAGGCAGGACGACACAAAACCGCTTGTCTTCTCTCAGGCCAAAACCCGAAGCTGCCCAGGTCGAAGCCCTCCGATACCCCAGCAAAGTTCCGCAGTTGTTTAGAATTTCGATTTGGATTGCATGACCTGCAGGTACCTAGGCAGCCTGCAGATACTCAAGAATTTGTTAACCACTTGTAGGCTTTTCACTGCAAATCTCCCAGAACGATAATAAATCATGCTGGCTACGGTGATAGACCATAGATTTCGCTTAAGATATTCCGAATAGTATATTATGGTTCTAGCTAATACAGGCATAAACAAGGTCTCGAGGTCTTGGGGCGACTTAGGCTAGTTTCTTGTAGTGAATGTAATATTTCTGCGTTTTCTTGGAAATAATTGTTGTGACTCGTTTCCCAACTCTAAGTTAATCCCCGCTTAAAGGAAAGCCCTGCCCGACCGCTATTCAAAAAAAACTCCCTGCACACCCGTTATCCCCGTCCAACCAAACAATTAAACGAAGGGAGCTCAATCCAGCTATGAATTCAACACTACCCTATCCCGCCACTCTCCTATAAACCTTCCCTCAAGGTGCAGACAAGCCCTAAATCCCCCAGTATACATTTTTCAAAACCCTCTTTAACCGATTACCAAACTTTAATCAAGCATGGTTAGATTATTATACCTGACTATTTCGCTGAGCAATATTTACCTCTAAATCTCATCTCCGCCCGTACCTCTCCCACGCAGCTGCTTTATTCCAGTCACTTCACTGACTCCTATACGGATAAAAGCATAGAGGGCGTTTACATTATCAATAATGGCTTCCGATTCGAGCCCATGCACAAGCCGACCTAGATCCCGAATGAGATTCTACATGGGGATCAAAGTGATTACTTTAAGTGCGAGAAGTGTGATGTTAAATTTTCGAATGTCCAAGATGGCCATATGCTTCGAACGAATTGCTAGAATAATCCTAGGAGGCATCCCTACTATGGCAAGTACAAGATCGACTTTAAGGATGAGAGGAGTCGGATGGCCATATGGTCGACTTCGAAGAATTGTGTTTGTCATCAGATCCCAGGTGTTCTACATTGATGGGGCGCTTGAGCTTCATTGGCAGCAGATCTATTTTCAAACTTCCTTCCCTTACATTTTCGGAGCCTGTTTAACAAGCTAATACTACAATATAGTCCACAAGCCCAAGCCAGCAACCACTCACCAGTGTCCCGGCTGTGATGAGGTATTCAAGGCCATTTTTCGCACCACCCAGCAAATTGAATCCCGTCAGTACAGGGGAGAGTCTTTCCTTCTAGGACTTTCGCTAGCTCATAAATTATGAAAACACCCCCTTGCCGAGGAAGGCCTCTCCGCAGACATCCTCTCTTGTAGCTCCACCACCCACACTTGCCGTGTATCATTCCCGAACACGTTAAAGCTGACATCTCCGAGACTCGTAACGGAACCAATCCTGAGGAACTCGACCACCCACACCCTTCTAACCAAACCAGCCAACTCTCCCATGGAGCACCTGCAGACCGTTGGAAGATGCTTGAACCTTACATTGGTCCCCGCCTGAGATGAGCGAAGAAAGTCACGAGTTGTACAGGGCTTAGAGCGCATCTTGAGAGTGTTACCTATAACAAGACAGCATTTCGGTAAGATCACCCTAGTCTTATCTAAACTGATGTAAATGCTAACGAGTAGGATGGTAGTCGTCTTACTTGCGTGGAGTGTTTCGTCCCCTCATCTGCTCTCCTCCGACATGCTAAATCCTGCGCTTGTAGCGTTAGGCGTTCGCCAGCGTACAGGTAGCTCATCAAGGGCACCACGGGCTGATTCGTGAGTGTGGGTAAAAATACGGAGGCCAAACTACTTGATAGGAGCCGACCGTCAAGGATGTGGTGCGGTGGAACAGCCATGGTATCGAATCTCCAGTTTTCCCGTCAAGTGATGGTGGGGTGGGGGAACTGTTTTTCTCCTCTTGATATTTTCGGGTTACCTTCTTTCTTGTGGTTCGGGGGCATCCCCCATTCTCAACTGTCTCAAAAAATAAAACTCTTGAAATTCCTGTGTCTTGTGAGACGCACTCCGAGTGATCTCTCGTGATTATGTTTGGTACAAAAGAGGGGGTGGGTAGGAGGGTCCATGATGTTCTCGATCTCTGGCCAAAGCGGAGAAGTACTCTGGAGAGGGAAAGGATGGTTTTAACCAATATTTAGAGAATCCCCATCCTTGATGCTCTCCTAATAAACCCATAAACTTCTATTATCAAATGACAGCCCTTCCTAGTCAAGATAATAAGGCGGCGGTATGATCCCATACATAATAGCGGGTTGGTGCTATCCAACCCCGCTTGACATGGAGCAGTGTGGTGGAGCATTAGGGGGGGGTATTATAGAGCACTCCGTCCGCACTTCCCGAGTAGTTTTCTCCTTTCAATTTCTTATTCTATTTTTTGCCCCTGCACAGATCAGTTTCCTTCTTGTATTCTAGATGGCGCAGTCCATATGGGTGCTGCTGCATTTGTACACTTTTTCTCCTGTCCGCCTCTTGGGCTCCCTTCACTTAGTGTCCCAAAGGTCTAGTCCGTGCGTCTTGGACGGAGGAAAGGACTGGACGGAGGAAAGGACTGGACGGAGGAAAGGACTGGACGGAGGAAAGGACTGGACGGAGGAAAGGACTGGACGGAGGAAAGGACTGGACGGAGGAAAGGACTGGACGGAGGAAAGGACGGGCTATTGGCCATAGTCCGTCATTTTTGGATCGAGCTGACGCTTAAAAAAATTAGACCACAGATTATGCTCCCAAGATCATTAAATTATTTTCCCACATACCTCCAGCATGCGCAAGTTCCTTCATCACATTCTATCATGGTAGCTCCCATTATCATGTCATTACCCGCCCCCGACTGCTGGTGCCGTAACTATCGCTCTTTGTCCGATTGTCCAAGTCGTTTCAGTCAGTGACACGACATCGTAGATCTGATTTAACCCGACCCCATCTATGATCTCCCCTCCCTCACTCCCCCTCACCTTAGCTTTCCCCTACCTCACCTACACCCCCAGGTGGCGACCATCTCCCCTCCATCTCCCCTCTCCCTTCCACACGGCACTCACCCTTCTTCCGCCCCCCTATCACAAATCTCAACTCTTAAATCCACACTCCCTCAATCCCCGATATCTCCTCCCCTTCCCCCAACCTAGCCCGCCAAACCCCAAACAATGCACTCTGATACTCACCGCACTCAAGTACCTATGCTATTGTGTGACCCGTCCTTATCGCAACAGTTAGCTTTTTCTTTTCTTCGATAAAAAAATAAAATTGAAACAAAAAAGCATCGACATGATTTGAGCCTATGCCCACGAAAGAAAGTGATTTCTTGTCTTTGGCCTTAGCCACTCTGCCGGGAGTTGTTGTTTATTGTACTTTGGTGGCTTATTGAAAACCGGAAAGAGGGGTACCCCGACTTAGATAACTCCGCAAGCAGAACCTGCAGAAACCCGGATGGAAGCAACAAGGATAGGGTCTTGATATATACTGTACAGTATATCTGTATGAATGAAAAGGCAAAATAGAACCTGTGATAATATGAAACGATGTTTCTTTCTCAAGAAACCTGGCCCTTGAGCGCATTGCCCATCGCATGGCACAAGTATAGCCTTAAGGTCTCCCATAATACTAGTTCTGTTTCTAGATATTGTGATCACTCAATTGCTTTGGCTCTGATTCACTCTAGGTGGTTTTTAATCCAAAATGACGATTTTTCACATCTCTCTCACTTCTTTCCTGCTAGAGCGACGGTCAACGGACGAGGGAAAAATTTGGGACAGCTCGTAACAAGAAGAGAACTCAAGAGCAGGATCACCTGTACATAGATTGCCGGATAGCCGGGAAATTTTGTGCTTTCTTTTGGCTGAGATTTTTGTTTCCTTTCCTTTCTGTGGGCTCTTCTCAGTTACAGGTATGACGATTAGCTTAGGAGAGTTGAATTGATTGTGAATTGTGTGGATTCTTTTACCAGACGGGTTTTCTCATCAGTGACGGTCGCTAACTTATGTTTCTTATGCTCCGGAAAGTAAACGGTATGGCCCGAATTTCTTCGTTTCAGTACTCTGAGGTGAGAATTTTGCCTATTGTTGTTGCCACTGGCGGTTGTTTCACCACTTTTACATGGTACGATGTGTATACAAGGCAATAAATATGGAGGGGGAATCTTACCAGAACTAAAACGACTAAAATGGTTATAGATTTTAGGGCCAACATCTGCTTTCCTTCCCAAGGCGGGAAAAGTAAATCATTTTCTTCTTTTCTTTTGTATTTTTGTATTTTACTTTTTTATTTTTTATTTCTTGCCAGCGCCCCTCCCGTTCTGCTTCTGCTACCCGCCGATCGCCAACCTTTAAGGTCTAGAGTCGGATTCTACCACCTCGTAGCAGGATTGTTAAACCCCACAGCCCTATTGACGAAGGCCAAGTTCTCCAATCTCCAAGTGTCCCCATAGGGCAGGATTTGAGAAATTCTCAGTTTTCCTGCCCTACATGACAGATCGTTCAATAATAACTGATTGTCAGCATGGATTGAACTCCTGGGCTCCCGCTAATTGCGACAGAAGTGTTAACCACTGCGCCAGCTGGGTATTTCATGAAATGTCAACTTGGGAACTTAACTTTATACTTATCCTGCTGGCGGACCTCACCGTGCGTGTTTTTTACTCCTTGGGTGTTTAATGAGAGGCTTTCCAAGGTTTAAAGTAGAATTGGTGCTTTGTGCGCTTGTTACCATCATACGATACAATATGAAACTGTAAGACCGGCTACTAGGGTAGTATTCATGTACCTTTCATCTAGATCGTCTACTTTTCCTGCTCTTTCAGTTGCTAACTAAGGTTTTCTGGGACTAACGTGATTTACGGGGAAGCGGCTCACGACAGGGATCCGGCTCACCGATAGCAACCGGTGAAAAATCAAACCTACATTTAACTATCTCCATGAATAAGAGAGGTATTAGTTTGAAATTTTAGATACAAGTACTTTAAGATATAGAGAATCAGAAAATATAGTTTTTATTTCTCAGGTAAAAAATGCTGTTCTGGTACAGTGGTTTTAAGATTGCCTATCTCAAAAAAGAATTGCCCTCTTTCCAAACGATATAAAAATTGAACAACTTCCAAGAAGGACACTCTAAAATAGATAGAAGGATAGTAGAAGTCTTATATATTCAGAGTAAACTGGTTTTAATTTTGTTTATATAAATTGCCGAGAGCAATAGTGGACAAAAGAGAGATGAAAAACAATGTACAAATTACATACAAATTGTATTAATTTGACCATGTAATATCTACATAGATAGTTGGCCTATGAACTAAATATCTTGGAATATCCTTTATTATGATCTATAGAGTTAGTATTGAAGGTTTGAAGTTAGGCAAATACACCTGGCATATTCTATACTCCATTCAATTTAGAGAGTAATAGTATATAACTACGGAGCTTTTTGCCATTGTTAAATAGTTATAATAACATTTTCAAAACAAATACAAGTCTATCCATGATTCGATTCACATTAGATAACTAGGATTGATAGTAAGCATGTTGTGTAGACAAGTATATCTAATTGTATCTACTAATCTGTACACAATTATGACAATTTGACTATAGACAATTAACATGGAATCTGATGAACCAATATCAATTTTCCTGGCTTCAAGAAGTGTAGTTTGACTTAGAAACCATTTACCTTAATCTGATAATTGATTGTCATTTCAAATAATTCATTGTTGCAATTTTAACTAAGTAACAGAACTTCTCCCTTGCTTTTACTGGTTTGAGAATCATCAACGTACAGATTATTCAAAACTTTGATCTATGAGTTTAAACCTTCAATATCTACCCTAGAGATCATAATAAGGGATATTCCAAGATATTGGGTTCATAGGCCAACTATGTATGTAAATATTACATGGTCAAATTAATACAATTTGTATGTAATTTGTAAATAGTTTTTCATCTCTCTTTTGACCACTATTGCCTAGCCAATTTATATAAACAAAATTAAAACCAGTTTACTCTGAATATATAAGACTTCTACTATCCTTCTATCTATTTTAGAGTGTCCTTCTTGGAAGTTTTTCAATTTTTATATCGTTTGGAAAGAGGGCAATTCTTTTTTGAGATAGGCAATCTTAAAACCACTGTACCAGAACAGCATTTTTTACCTGAGAAATAAACACTATATTTTCTGATTCTCTATATCTTAAGGTACTTGTATCTAAGATTTCAAACTAATACCTCTCATATTCATGAAGATAATTAAATGTAGATTTGATTTTTCACCGGTTGCTATGGGTGAGACGGATCCCTGTCATGAGCCGCTTCCCCGTAAATCACATTAAAGCTTGGGAGTTCTCCACTGTCCACTCTTCCTGTCTGCGTCTTTCGGCTTCATCGATCTAGTCTCCCTGTGGGCGCATGAGCTGTACTTAGGCAAGTGCTTGGCGGCTCTTTTGACAAAGACGTTATTGGCGCTGCCTGCAGTCCTTGGAATCTTGCCACAGCGATCCATATTTCCGGACTCGGAGGAGGGTGGGCTTTTTGTTGCAAGGCGCTTGTGTGCCTCCCCAAGGTTCTCGTTGTGCTGTGGTTTATCGTGATGTTAATATATAATCCTCAAGGGTCCAAGTTCTGTAGCTTTAACAAGGTGGCAAGATCTCCATCGAGTTTTATTGTTTGGCTCTAGAGGACAACAGAACGGGGGACTATTTAAGAGCTTTCTTGTGAAAACTACTTTTTGTTCAAAATTCACAAATGTTCCATACTTTGGGGATAGTCGGATCACTGATGGGACATGGCTGATATTGTTTATTACCGGCACTCCCTCAGGGACCATCACCGTACCTCGGCCTACAGTCTTAAGACTTACCCTCCTTGCTAGAATATTCTGGAATACCCGAAGTTTCACCATGCTGTTTGGTCCGGGGGCAAGGAGCGAGAACAGGGGTAGCGTCGATGCAGAAAAGAGGGTTAAATTGGGTAAAAAGAAGCCGAGAATGAGAGATAAGAGGATGGTCTGATAAGTGTTGAGAATGACGTGACTATATTGAGAGCACTGTGGGGCCGTGTTAGGCATGCCGGAAGGCTTAGCCTTCCATTAGTGAATAAAGACCTATAGTTACTCTACCTTAGGATTCTGAGTTCAAAAAGGACAAGCCAACACCCCCCTCCCGCACCAGCGTTGGGACGGCACTACATCGGCAGACGCCGCTGTAGTTGCGTCCCTTCACCAAAGACATGGTCATTGGAGCCCTCCTTGTAACCCCATATACGTCGCGGCCGTCCGTCCGACCGGATCCTGTTTGCAGGATATATGGGGGAAGGCCTTTGGCGAGCTTATCCAAGTGGTTTGAGCCAAATCGGTCCACGTCGTATAAGGTTACTGAACACTAAAGACAAGGTTCGCGAAAGTGGTCACTATGTAACGGGACATTTTTACAGACAATGGTTAAACAACACATTCTATACTCCACGCTCTCGCGATGAAAGTCGCAGAAGTGAATGGTGTTGTTGGATGAGGTAGTTTGAGAAATCAGACATACCCGCACTTACACACGTCAATAGTATTTTCTTAATACTGACGGACCCATTCGATAACGATAAGACTATGGAGGGATAATGGCTATTGGTGCGATTATCACAACAAGTCTATCTTATGCCTCGCAGATGTCGGTTGCAGAATATATCTGTAATGCTGAGCGGTTCGATAACAAAGCTGGCCCCTTTGTTGGTTCAATCATGGAGACCATTCTGCGTATGCAAATGGTAAGCAAGACTCCATGCCGACGAAGATGGATCGTAACCAATGGACTGATGTGTGGGAGCACCGTCAGGTAATTTCATGGTGTTGCGACTCGGAAGTCGAAGTGAGATAACAGAATTGTTGTAACGACCCTACGATAGGTAGCTACAATCACTATCACCTTAGCCCAAATGGTATACCAAGAGGTAACCAGAGGTGGTATGGTCTCGTATACTTGATACAAATAGCTGGTAAACCTAGGATAAGGCCTAGGGAATAGTTGAGTAGCCTTGAGGTACTCTACTAGGCAGGGTAACCTTTTGAGAGCACATTCGCATAAGGTCAAGAGAATTATGGGAATGTTACACGGACCTCCGAGGCGAGTTCTGTGGTCGCCTGGAGGACTTCGTGAGCGGTTAAAGGCATAAGAGGGGAAAGTTACCCTACCTTGGGAATTTGGTCATTATGCCTATGGGTCCCAGTTACCCAACTGAGGAACCCAAGTTACCCTACCTTCACCGGCAAAGTCATCCTAGAACTTAGAGGTCGATTGCCTCAGATTCTATGGGCTCTTAGATGTTCTTAGGCGCACACGCATCTGCGCGGGGAGGCCCCATGCCTGTGCAAGAGTGGCCCGAACATACTATTGAACTTAGGCGGGTTTTGCTAACACCCCCCTCTGGCCCCAGCGTTGGGACGGCGCGTCATAGGCAGACGGCTGTCTAGTTGCTCGTTTGCTAGTTAAAAGAGGTCATTGGAGCAGCTGCCGTAACACCGTATAAGTCGTCGCCGTCCGTCCGACTGAATGTCGTTCGCAGGATATATATGGGGAGTATGGGTAACCGCCAAAATAGGGGTCGTCCATATATGGTCTCTCGGGCATCTAGGAGTCTATTCTAGCCTACGGGTTGTAGGGTAGTCATCCTAGTGGTACTCAGGTAGTCTCAGAAGGCCAGGGTGCTTTCGAGACAAATACCTCAGTAACAAGCCCAGACCTTCTCCCTTTGATTTGTAGCATTACTATTGGTTATTATTGGACTCTAGAGGTATGAGTCTTATCACGGTAGAGTATGTCCCGAGAGGCTGGCTATGGGTAGCGCCCACTTAGCCAACCATCGGCTACATCTCACCGGCGGAGCTTGCATGTCAATTCATCACAGTGAATAGTCGCGTAGATTAAATTATGGACTGCATAGCTTGTATAGACGAAACTGCCACTGGGCCAGTGAGTCCACCACCTAGGTATTAGCTCCCGTTGTTGTCATAACAGCTAGCCACTGGTATGACTTCGATAGGAAGAGTTTTTCCACCTGCGGTTGTATTGGAGATGCATTGCAGAAACTCATATCCTATTGACGGAGTTAAGTGTACCCGAGTTGGTCCGACACTTCCGGCAGGATAAATCCTGATGGAGGGTAGACCTCGGACAGTTCCTGAGCAGGACAGGGTGCTCACACAAAGTTGGAGTAGTGGTGAATGTCAAAGGCTTAAATCTGATATCTACTTAAGTTTAAGCGTTTGGCATTCTACTTCGATAACCAACTTTCCTCGAGAGAACTTCATTGAGGGAAGATTTCAGCTTAAAGATATTAAGTTTTACCGTTTTGATTCTTCGTGAATTATTTACTCTATCTTTATCTTCTACTTTGAGTTTTGGTGCGGTCGCAACATTAGAGTTCACCTCTCTATAGGGTGTCCCCGTTACAATTGTCAGGGTCAAATGGTGTTTACACTTTTAGAAGAAGCTCGAGTTTGTTCGTAGGTACTTAGTTAGTATCATGGTAGCCTAATTGGTTTACTTTAGGACTGAATACTTAAGGTCCTGGGTTCAACTCTCATCCGGATCATAGTTATTTTATACATGACAGAAGGATCTATGGAGCTCTGAACTTAAGATGCCTCCCGAGCTATTTTGAACACGATCAAGCAATGGAGAAGAGATCTTATCAATATAAGTTTTTACGCTAGAAAAATCTTTATCACTTTACCTGCCTCTACTTGAAACATTGAGCCTTCCTAGACAACCTCCATATACGATAAAAAGATTATCGGCCTGAGTTATCTCGTAAGACTTTGAGATAGGCTCCCGCCTAACAGGCCGCGCATTCTCGTTTTTGGACTTAAGGGTCTTGTTGTAATGACCCTATCATAGGTAGCTACAATAACTATCACCTTAGCTCAAATGGTATACCAAGTGGTAACCAGAGGTGGTATGGTCTCGTATACTTTATACAAATAGCTGGTATACCTAGGATAAGGCCTAGGAAATTGTTGAGTAGCCTTGAGGTACTCTACTAGGCAGGGTAACCTTTCGGGAGAACATTCGCATAAGGTCAAGAGAATTATGGGAATGTTACACGGACCTCCGAAACGACTTCTGTGGTCGCCTGGAGGACTTCCTGAGCGGTTAAAGGGCTAAGAAGGCAAAGTTACCCTACCTTGGGAATTTGGTGATTATGCCCATGGACCCCAGTTACCCTACTGAGGAGTCCAAGTTACCCTACCTTCACCGGCAACGTCATCCTAGAACTTACAGGTCGATTGCCTCACATTCTATGGGCTCTTAGATGTTCTTGGGCGCACACGCATCTGCGTGGGGAGGTCCCACGCCTACGTAAGGGTGGCCCGAACATGCAATTGAACTTGGGCGGGTTATGCTAACACCCCCCTCTTGCTCCAGCATTGGGACGGCACGTCATAGCCAGACGGCTGTGCAGTTGCTCGTTTGCTAGTTAAAAGAGGTCATTGGAGCAGCTGCCGTAACACCATTTAAGTCGTCGCCGTCCGTCGGACTGAATGTCGTTCGCAGGATATATAAGGGGAGTATGGGTAACCGCCAAAATGGGGGTCATCCATATGTGGTCTCTCGGGCATCTAGGAGTCTATTCTAGCCTACGGGTTGTAGGGTAGTCTTCCT
>Ga0307509_10003741_pt1 | contig 22668 bp, 24 predicted proteins | sample 10_EM_MG_FD_202245 | JGI IMG/M metagenome (GOLD analysis project Ga0307509, IMG submission 202245) | Populus trichocarpa ectomycorrhiza microbial communities from riparian zone in the Pacific Northwest, United States - 10_EM | ecosystem: Host-associated > Plants > Roots > Unclassified | place... | reverse complement strand
CAATTTATTTAAAAAAAAAAAAAAAAAAAAAAAAAAAAAAAGTCACACTAGTTAGAGCTCTTCACGCGACCATCTAAGTACTTTTCTACAATATACCTTTACCTTTATCTTCACTCTTTACCTCTCGAATATATACAAGTAATTCAGCTCTTAGCGTCAGAGCAACCACGACCCTGTTAAGACAAAGACAGTCTCACATCTCTCTCACGTGAGAAGAGATTGAGATACGAAGAAGTTCCCTCATCATCTCTCCCCAATAAGATATTGGTGTGAGATACGAAGACTATAAGATAGTCTACAAACGAAGAAGAGATTATAAGTTAATCTCGGAAAGAAGAATACTCTCTCAGATATTCAAGAACGATCAAGGACTATAAGGATAGTCTAATAAAACCCACGTAAGTAATTCGTTACCTGTTGCATAAATAACTACACCAGGGTAGGATTGTTACACCTGGCGGCTTGTTCCAATTCATTCATCCATGCACAAATGGCGCCCCCAGGTAGAGCAAGATGTCAATTACACAAGGGAAAGTAAGCAATCATCCACACCTAACTTCAGAGATCAACGTTCACTCTCTGTGTCTCAGAAGTCCCGCGGATCAGCCTCACACGCCAGAAGTTCAGAGTGAAATACGAAGAAGAACTCTCACACAGTCTGCAGGCTGTCGCCCTGCAGCAGACCCATTGTGAGCAATCATTGTCCCCCCTGCTGTGCATGAATAGAATAGCAAACTGACAAATGTTTCATTTTTTCAAATGAACAGAGAACCCAAGCCTCTTGAGCGCGTACACTTCCAGCCGGCAGTCGGGGATTTGGGGTATTTAGATCCAACGTATCGAGTACTCTGAATCAGTTATACTGACTCTCTAACTCAAACCAGGATGGTATATGGCAACATTGCGTATGCGCAATCGTGGTGGGGATTCAAGCATCCGTGTGGCACATCTTCCAGCTAGGCTACATGGTGCGAGCAAATCCTCACCTATATTATAGCTCGCCTTCTTGACCCCTGTCGCCTAACTGAATTGCAAGTTAACTCAATTGTTTCGTTTGGTTGCAGCTTTTTGCCAGTCAAGGAGTGTATTGAGCTCTTCAAAAGCCAGCACTACCCGGATGATGTTGGAGAGTTCATCCGTCATCTGCAAATTCTGGTCAAAGATTTGGGCAAGAAACTGCAGACATCGAATGAGCGCCAAAAGGCTGGGCGGGATCTTCATGGCAACATTGCGGAACCTCCAGGTAAGTATTACCAATCTTTATTCCGTTAGCCCTTGACTGACAGCAAATCCCAGTGCCTTACTCAGATTGGCACTCCCCATTTTCCCGCGTGCTTTGAGAATGCAAATTATTTGAACGACTAGGGCGCTGCCTACCGTGTATCCGTTCCTCGGCCACCCATAGTTTGTAAAAGACTCCGAGACGGGAATCGCCTCAGGGGTTCTGACTACACCTAGCATAATGGATTTGCTCCGGGTAGTAAGGGGGCAAGACATGGAGAAGGAAATTCGATGCCCCGGCTATCTAATTGGTGAGACAGGAGAAGGTGCCCCCATGCTATGTCAGAAGCGGGATGATCCACTCCCATACGCCAGCTCATATTTCTCAATAGAAATGAGGACATTCGCGCATGGTTCCTCGCTAACAAAGGACACCATCCCCTGGACCAATTGGTTCTTGAGTCACGTCATGAAGATGGAGAGGACCTGGACCAAACCCCCGAGCCTCCCAATGGGAGGTATCCATTTTTTGATCCCGGCGTCTGAGATGAGTTGGCTGGAGGAGAAGACTCTGTGAGGGAAATGCGGGATGAAGAGTCTGTTGATGATGAGGAATAGCTAGAGGCCAAGCCAGAGGGGGAAACTCGGGCGCCTCATGGCACTGGGGTGATCTATGTAGATGACGGCGATGTAAGTATCTAATCCGCAGCATCATTCATCTATCTTTATCCTTCACATTAAAATAGAATAGCTAATTACAGAAGGATCTGCAGGCACTTGGATATCCGGGCCCCTCAACACGCCAGCGGAATATTCCACTGCAAAGCAATGTACCGGCAAGCTCTAATCTAATTGGGACAATGTCGGGATTGCCCTCTCCAGGCCCGTCTGGGCCTCCTGACTTGGAGAAACTTCGAGCACTTCAGAAAATAGCAAAGGAGTACCTATAGATGCTTGATTGGCTGGCAAACCCAGGAGCTGTATCTATGAGGCATTAAGGATACTATAGTGCCAAGGACACACCTCCTGCCAGTCTATCTATGATTTGCAACAAACTTCCACTCTCGCCTCCTGCAGCTCCACATGCTGGGCTCGATCTCACGACTCCAGAGAGACCCATAGAGCATCCCTCTCCCCCACCTGAACACCCGCCAGCCACAATCAATGAGTCTCCAACCCAGCCACCAGCTCCAGTGACACACCCGACACATGGATCTCAAAACTGTAGTTCTCCGCTAGCCCCAACAATACTCTATTGACTCCTCTGGTGCGCCGTTCAGCGCACCGTTCAGCAAGATGCAGCACAGGCAGCAAATAAAACGTGATTCACTACTTTTTTGAGTAATTCTTTCCTCATTTTTACCCAAACAACCTTACCGTTTACGAGATGTTGTTTTCCCTTTGGTGTCATTGAATTTCTTTTCTGCTTCTTTTTCATATCTAGTATCAGATAGAACACAATTAATGATACCTGTGTGCGCCCTTGCATCTGCTTCTTGACCTTAATTCCCCTTGAGCTAACTTCTAATATGTTTTTCCCAATTGGGCATGCCTCGCATAGTCTGTCCATAACGCCGCAGGTGATGGCAAATAGAACTAGCCAATTAGCAAAGATGCATGACATGAAAACTGATCTCTGGAAGTTCAAAGGTGTTGAATCAAGGTCCAGAGATTAAGATCGATAAATCTGAACTGCTTTTAGCGGGCGTGTGTGTTGCTACAATTGGTGTCACTAAGCGATACTTGTTGTGGCTAGTTTTTGCTTAGGCTTAGACATTGACGACGCCTCGTACATTAGCAATACCTGCATTCCATTGAACTGGTTCATACAAGAGTCTAGACAAACATCATACATGTGCTTGTCCAGAGTATTAACTTAATGATGAACAAGCAGAAAAACATATTTTTGCAGCCAAATAGTCTTTTTCATTAACAAGTAATCGTATATAATCCTAAACCCCCACCACCCATCCCATAAGTCCTAGTGTATAAGACCAGATGTGTCCTACTCAACAAAACAACAAACTCTTCATCTTTACCACACTATATATCCCTTTTTCATTTCCTAATCCCTATCCTATACCTTTATCAAACGTCTGGCATTTAAACATGCATAAACAACCCCAAGCCTATTCATGTAGCCAACCCACCACACGGGTAGCCAATCAGAACCAACATTGGGGCGAAGTCATACCAGTCAATAAGGCACCCAGATCAGGAACGCAGCCGACCGAATCAGGCAGCACTCAAAGTGCACATTTGGGGGCTGACACATCTTCTCCACCACAGATCGTAAGACGTCTTCTGGAACGAGCAGCCAAGCGCCCCTGAAGGGACATTTTACACACAGTGGCATATAATGATCACAAGGCCGATCAGGATGAGCATGGATAACAAATAACAGAAACCTTTCATCTCAGTGATGATAGCAGCGAAGAGTACCAAAACTCCCACATATCTGATCAAACCGAATTGGACACAGAGCCTGACACAGATGAGAATGATAATGCAGAAGGCACTAAATCAATATCACGTCATCAATCATGAGCCAGGGAGAAACGAACCAACAACAGGGTATCGACTGTCTGAATTCCAACCACCTCAGGATCGCAGGATGCCGCAATCATCAGGCGTACCCCCGCTGCACCAGCATGTATAATACGAAGTAGTGCGTACACTCCACCTACGATCTTGATATCAGGTGTATCGAGTTATTCATCAATGGCTACTCACAGAGCCACAACGTCAGAAGTCCGACACGCAAGTCCTAAGGGCGAACAGGCCACACTGGGCTATGAGCACATATGGCCTGAGACTAACTCACAGCGCAATACAGCTATGAGAGCAGATGGAGCCGTCGTAGCACGGGCCAAGGGACTTATTCTCCTATACTCCCTTTTTGATGAACCACTCCCAGGCTCAGTTGCATTGACGACTCAGGTGCACCGTGTTTAGCTTCAGGCGCTCAATCACTTATCTCATGCAGGGAATATAAAAGTACCTGAGGAAAGTATAAAATTGGTAAGTAGACATAAACCAATTTTAGAAGAATCTTTGAGACGTCTGGACTAGTACTAACCTTTCCAGATACGCCAAAAGTACTCAGGGGTAAGATCCCTGTTTGTTTACCATGTAAAGCATGAGATCGTAAAATTGTACAATCTCCCGAAAGACCTAACGGCAATTGTGCGCCGGGTGGACTACATGCTGGAAAAGGCTAGATTTATGTGCTTCCCGAGATGATATGTGGTGCGTTTTTGCTCTTATTAACGATGCGACCTATCCTTTTGCAAGTAATCAGAGTAAAGTTAACGCAGATAATAACCAATCGATTCCTGGCACCCCAGATTCCCAAGGCCATATGGGGAATGTACTTCGAGTGTCGGAGAATGCGTGGGATTATGTATCTGGCATTTCTTGGGCGCATCAACGGTACCTTGATTTGCTTAATATGTGCCATAATCTGCAATACACTCCGAGCATGGCAGACCAGGTATATAAGAATCAGGGTGACTTCAAGCCTGAAGCCTCTGGAGGTAAGCCAGAACCCTAACCTTTCTCTTTCCTGAGAAGAGTAACCTAACAGCAACCATTTAAGATCTTTTTGTGCGCTAAAGGCAAAGGTGGGGATGATGCCCCGACTCGGTTCAAACTCTGATTCTGGACAAAATTCGTGGGACCATCTGTGGAAAGATAGAGTTGGAGCATGGAGTCCGACAAGATTGCCAGGAAGGCTTCACGGACAATTGGGCTGCTGTGGCAGCAGAACTAGAGGGTTAAAGTTCAACCAACCTTCAGCGATAGACAGCACCACGGAGTCAAACTCTGAATAACCTGGATCTTGGGCCTCTGCCGGAGAGCCAATACGGTTCTCAGATGGCTGAAGCGTCTTTCAATCTCGGTGCCACGTCAGCAGAGGGCCTTCTCAGATATCTAGATTCAGATCCTCTGAGTCTGGACTCTTCACCAGAAGAGACCGTGGGGCTAATGTTGGACGCCGCAGTAAGCCCAACTCCGTCATGTCAGCTATCTCTGAGTCCTGAGATCTTGGAACCAGAACTTGAGGAAACAGTTAAAAGTGACCCTGGAACAGAGGAGGAGGGAAATGGGGCAAGCGTATGAGAGGGTACATAGGAAATGGTGTGTTTGTAGAGTAAGATAGAGTAATAATTATTTCGTATTCCTAAGAAGACAGAACCAAAAGTGAAAATAGTAGAGCTCATCGCCAGAGTGTGAGGTGCGAAAGAAAATGCATTGCAGGAGACGTTACGATATCATCAGAAGTAGTTTATCGGGTGCCAGAGGCCACCATACCAGAGTCAGGATATCGCAGCGCAGAGAGTCTGAACATGTCATGTAAGAATCAGGGGACGCACTATATTTGGAGTATAATCTGGAAGAAGTCATCATGCATCAGGAGATGATGGATCAGGACCACAGAGAGATATCTGGACAGGAAGTGGCCAGATGAGAAAAACCCCTGACTACGGGAGAGAGAAATCCAGCATCAGGACGCAAAAGGACAGTCTCAGACAACGTGGGAATCAGGTAGGGGTGATCATGGGTCTCCAGGACGCAAGCTAGTTTTTTTGCTGATGTGGTTAATGGCATAAGAGGGCAAAGTTACCCTACCTTGAGAACTTTGCCATTATATGCATGGATTCTAGTAACCCTACTGAGGGATCCCGATTACCCTACCTTCACCGACAAAGCCATCTTGGAACTTGGGAGGGTTTAGCTAACCCCCCCTTCTGGCCTCAGTATTCGGATGGCACGTCATTGGCACACTGCTGTATAGATGCTCGTTCTCAAGTAAAAAGCAGTCATTGAAGCAGCTACAGTAACACCCTATAAGTTGTCGCCATCCATCCGACCAGATATTGTCTGCAGGATATATAATAGGGGCATGACTGGTAGGCAGGTATGGTATCACACATAGATGGTCCCTCGGCACCTAGAAGTCTATCTTTGCCTACGGGTAGTAGGGTAGTCTTCCATGAGGTACATATGAGGTCCAAGGTAGCCAGGGTGCTTTCAGGACAATTACCTCAGTAGCCAGCTAAAACCTTCCTCTCTTAATATGTACCATTACTATGAGTTGACAGTGGACTCTAGAGGTATGAGTCTTATCACAGTATAGAACGTCCCAAGAGACTCGCCATGGGTAGTGCCCATAGAGCCAACTATCTATTACATCTCACCGGGAGAGCTTGCTTGTCTGAATATCATATTGAGTAGACACGCAGATTTAATAACGGACTGCATAGCTTTTATAAACGAAACCACCACTGGGCCAGTGAGTTCACCATCCAGGTATTTACTCCAGTTGTTGTCATGGCAGTTAGCCACTGGCATGACCTCAATAGGAAGAGTTTTTCCACCTGCAGTTGTATTAGAGTTACATTGCAGAAACACATATCCTATTGACAGAGTTAAGTGTACCCGAGCAGGTCCCAAACTTCCGGCAAGGTAATTCCTGATGAAGAGTATACCTCAAACAGCCCTGAGCAGGACAGGGTGCTCACACAAGGTTGGAGTACTGGTGAATATCAAAGGCTTAAATCTAATATCTACTTTAGTTTAATAGTTTAGCATTCTTCTTCAATAACCAATAATTATCAAAAGAACTTATTATGAGTGAAGCTTTCAGCTTCACAATATTAAGTTTTATTCTTTTGATTCTTCTGAATTATTTTACCTTGTTTTTACCTTCTACTTTGAGTTTTCAGTGCAGTCGCAACCTTAGAGTTCACCTTTCTATAGAGTGTCCCCTTTACACGCCGAAACACATCTCCTATTAACTGAGTTAAGTTTAACCAAGCAGGTCCAATACATTTAACAGGATAATTCCTGATAGAGGGTAGACCTCAGATAGCCCAGAGCATGACAGAGTGCTTGCACAAGCTCAGAGTAGTGGTGAATGTCAAAGGCTTTTATCTGACATCTACTCATGTATAAGTGTTTGGCATTCTACTTTGATAATCAACTATCCTTGAGAGAAACTTCTTGAGTGAAACTTTCAGGCTTAACGATATTAAGTTTGACCATTTTCATTCTTCTTGAATTATACTACCCTATCATTATCTTCTACTTTAGGTCCTAGGTCTGGTGGTAACCTTAGAGTTCACCTCTCTCTCAGATGCCTTTATTACACGGATATTACTATATAAGTTGCTGAAGTTCAAATGACTCTTTCTATCCACTGGATATATAAGAGGGGTATGGGAGGTCACCAGATAGGATATGACACATAAATGGTCCCTCTGTTACCTTGAAGTCTATCTTTGCCAATAGGTAGTGGTGTAGTCTTGGAAAGTCCTTGGGTAGTCTAGTGAGGTCAGAGTCCTTCCTGGACAACTACCTCAATGGACAGCTGGTACTCTGCCCCTTTGATTTTCAGCAATACTATGGGTTCTCTGTGGACTCTAAAGGTATGAGTTTTATCACGTTTGAGCAAGTCCCAAGAGGCTGGCTATTTGTAGCACAAATTAAGCCAACAATCGCCTACCTCTCACCACGGGATCTCACATATCTGAATATTGTATTGAATAACTACGTAGTTTAAATGATCTTCTATATCGCTTATATAGAGGAATCTACAACTGGGCTAGTGAGTCTACCACCTAGGTATTGACTCCAGTTGTGGTCATGGCAGTTTGCCACTAGAATGACTTCAATTGAAAGTGTTTTTCACCTGCAGTTGTAATAGAGTTACATTGTAGAAACTTACACCCTATTGACCAAGTTAATTATACCGAGCTGGTGTGATACTTCTGGTCGCTTATTCCTGATGACTGGTAGACCCTGGACAACCCTGCACAGGGCAGGGTGCTCACACAAGGTCAGAGTAGTGGTAAATATCAAAGGCTTATTTCTGACATCTACTTGAATATAAGAGTTTTGCATTCTACTTCAATAACCAATGATCCTCAAGAGAAAAACTTATTGAGTGAAGCTTTTAGGCTTAATGATATTCAGTTTTACCATTTGATTAATTTATTTGAATTATTTTTATCTTTATCCTCTACTTTGAGTCTTTGGTGTAGTTACAACCTTCAAGTTCACCTTTTTATAGGATGCCCTCATTACATAACTCATAAAACCACTCATGTGAGCATACTACATCACATGAGTGAAACTCATGACTCATAATTATGAGTCATGCACCAAAGTCATTACATTCTTATAACTTACAATCATGAGTTACAAAACATCAACCAATCTTAACATAACAATGACACGCAAGTGCAAGTCATGTGAGAACTATGAGTGAAGTGATATTTTAGTGTAAAATAAAACATACTTATGCCTAATAAGTATTAGTCATGTGAAATCTCCCTTGTTTAGTCACGATTTGTGACAGCCTGTCGCTTTCCGTCAGCTCTTGCTTGTTCTTACTGACACCTCCGCCAAGTTTTAACATAACGAGGAGTCACACGAAGACCAACCCACGGGAGTCGCCACAGTTGGGAATGCGGCAACAAGACTACTCGAGTATAACGAATTCTAAGGATCAGGAGGAGGAGAATTGGTGGGCCATTGCCTTCGTCCAGCTTTTTTCCTTTTCTTTCCTTTTTTTCCTCTTCAATCCGCACCATTGCCTTGGTCTGAGTGAAACGTGAACCCTACTCTCCACGTACCGTACTCGAGTACAGTACGAGAACAGTGGTTCCAGAGCCTCATTCACCACCGGCGTCGACTACGGGTACTCGTACAATATGCTGATGATAGTGCAACTACGAGCCCCCCCACGCGAGAAGATCCACATCTCATTCCAGTCAGAGAAAAGCACATTTTCCGCTTTCATATGCTGATAGCCAAACACCCGCGCACTTATGCTGCAGGCTACCGGTACCAGCGCCAAACAAACATCTCAAGCACATGTAGTAGCCATCAGATCAGGATAACGACGTCCTCCTAGCCTACGGTGGCAACATTCACAAGTACCGGTAATCACAAGCGCCAAGCAGCAGCCCTAACACAAACGCCATCGAACAACCGAAAATTTCCCGGTTTATTCCATCACATGATAAAGCATTTCCAAGCTATTATACCAGTATGCCTATCAATCCCAGGTGGCCCCCAGAGCGTACCTGAATGCAAGGGAGAAGAGTGGGGAAGGAACACACAAGCTGTATGATAGACGGAATGGGGCAAAGCTATCCTACCTAGTACGAATATTGATCCCCCTAGTGAATGCTAGAGCTTGATGCTCGCCCGATAGTTTCAGGACAGTGGGATACATCAAATGAGATCTAGCAAAGCTAGCTGAATGTGCAAATAGACTGCTCTAGGCAAGACAAACCCCCATAGCAAGACAACTGCCAGTGTGGAACTGTGCCTTAGACCTTTCAATGCACAATTTCAAACTGCACCACTCTCTCTTCGGCAGAACAGGGGAGGGCCGAGAGGCTTTCAGCATGGGGGGCTACGACAGGAGGACAAAGGAGGAAAGGAACTACTGTACCGTACCGGTAGTTAAGAGATTCTCTTCTCGTTACAAAGGATATAAGTTAATAAAATTCCCTATAAGGGTTACAGGTTCCCCCCATTTAGAAGTGGGTTTAATTTGAGTTCCTAAATTGTATTTGTACCGATTCTGGAAACGATCAATGATCTCGAAATTTTGTCATTTATCTATCATTTTATTGAGCACACAACTGGACTGGTAGAGTCAAAAGTTTGGGTTTTTGGGGCTATAGTTCAGGGCACCTGCTGGGATCTTCCCTTATTCACGAATAGATCCAAGGACTTGCCGAAACAAATGCACCCATCCATCCACATCCGGATAGCTCCCGATTGGCCCAACCTCTCTCACCTTCCACCTCGACCCCTACATCAGCCTCCAAGATTAAAATAGGTCGAATCCGACCTTCCCCGCCCCGATATCCACGACAAACACCGCCTTGTCCACGGTGTAGTGGCCTGCCTTCACAGAACACGTACGTACGAACCACATCGCTTCATGCGTAATCCCGTTACCGCCCAGCCAGGATGAGAAATTCAGCACCCGAGCGCGGATACCAGCACACCAAGATACAATACCGGTATCAAAATGCGTGTTGTAGTCACAATACATCACTCGGAGCAGTATTTTGCTCGAGTGATTGATCGTACCATATCAGAAGGGGGGGGGGGAGGGCAAACATGCATAAGACCTGGAGCCGAAAGATACCGTACCATGATGGCAAGTATGATATCAGGAATAAATAAATATAGAATTTCTAGGCCACACCGTAGGTACTAGTTCCTGCTTACTGGTGTGATGGCCCGCCACGGGAAGGGACAGCACAGGATGCAGTAATTGTTACGCAGTTCACTTGTGGCTTGGGATAACCTTTTCAATGCCAGCGACCCTCAGACTTTTCCTATCAAAGTTTCATCCTTTATCTCTCATCCCAATGTGGTAATAAATGATAACACTGAGCAAGACTCCTAGATTACTCAGTCAAAAAAAATTGAAAAATTAAAGAAAAATTAAAGAAAAATTAAAACGAGTAAACCAGAAATGTTGCCAAAATTCCCTATTTTATTTTTATTTTTAAAAAGGTATTATTTAAATACCTTGTGTCATTTAGGTTTTATTAGCAAATTTCAATCTGAGGAAATTCACAGGGGTGTTGCCTGTCAAGAACACCACAAAAAATTGGCTTTTGCACAAATCACATTTTTTTTCAAGTGATATTTTTATAATTTTATAATTTTTTATGGCAGTGTTCCCCCAGTTGAGTGTGATTTCCTCGGCGATTAGCGAAGCATTACTTTTGGCTGGCATTAAAAAACATTAATGGGCCCGGGATTTGCTGGTATTCTGTAGGTTTTCTCCTTGTGGCTTACAAGCCAGACGGGTGCATCGATATCGAAGGCGGAAGCGAGAATGACGGGTAGCGGCATGTGCTGAAATGGTGTAATATTCTGATACCGGTATTACTCGAGTATATGGCTCGTCTCAGAGAGGATGTACCCGAACGAGGGAGGGGATTAGGGGAGCACTGGTACTAGTACAAATATTTGTACGCGCAAACAAAATTATACGCTTAGTGTTGGGGTTCGAGTGCTTCCTCTCTGGGAAGGCCACGGTAGTTATTTGTGTCAAAGGGAGGAGAAGCGAAGGGGGGAAGAGGTTGGGTGATAGTTTGGTGGGCTAGTTGTGCGGATATCATTCGATAGTGCCGGTAGAGGATATACCGGTAGGCGCTTGTATGGGAAAATTTACAGTACTTTACATCAACTTTGCAGCGTGAGAATGCGTATCCCATGATACTGCGAAATGGCGGATCTAGAATGTGGGAAAAATGTAAAAGTACAATTTCTTGCTGGCCCGCTTGAACGTCTAATCTCCTTTATCAATTCGCCTTCATGGAGTGCCCGGCACATGTTGGGGTCTCTTTCGCTCTTTCTCTCACCCTCCCGATAGGGCTCCAAGGTCAAAACTATGATACTTCGAATGTTTTTTTTGTTTTTTTTGTTAAGTCCTCGGTTTATTCGTAACTAAGTACAGGAAAATCCATGGCATGCACCCTGAGGTATGGCCTGAAAACCTAATAACAAAAGAAATCCCGCACACCATTTCTTCAAAATAACAAGCGAGATTTGTAAACCACAGAAAAAGGGTTTAAGTGAACCCATAACCACAAAAATTACAGGGATCAAGTATCGGCCATTTCCTCCTCATTCTCCTCTGTTTCAGGTACTCTATCAGGGCGGAAGGGGCATGATATCGAGTGGGCTTCGTGCAGGCCACCACAGTCCACACACTTAAGGGCAGTATGACTGCAAGGGCCGCCTCGGATACGGCAAGTGGTGGTGGGGCAAGTGTGCGCCCCGGTTGGGTGCTGGTGAGCGCACCATCTGCAGGAGGCAGGGTTGTTGCATCTGTTGTTATGATGAGCGAAGCCATGACAGTTCGAGCATTGAGTGTTTGAGTTGAAACACAATCAGCGTTCTGTTCTATACGTGGAGGAAAAGGCCGGTAGTCGCCTGCCCACAAAGTCAGGAGCCCTAGGGCCAGTTATCGCGATTACAATCCTAGAGGCAGATTTGCCCTTTCTAGATTCGTCCGTAGTGAGCCACCTAGGCTGTCCTGTAAGGGCCAGCCTGCTGTCAAAGGTGGTCATCTTAGTTGCGATCGCAACCCAAGAGCTGGAGGTTTGGAGTCCGTGCGCCAAGAGTTGTGTAACAGGGGTGTCCAGATGAACACTAACAGTGCCAGGAATGAGGTGGAGAAAAGTACCCACCTGGCTGTTAAGCGAGGTGGCCCTGATTGATTCCATAGTGGTAATCGTAATGGTATTCCCCTTCATGGAGATAGTTTGAATATAGGTACCGATGAGCGCAGTGTTGATTTCGTTCCTGAGCTCCAGTTCAGCCTTGTTACGGGGGCCACCCTCCCGTTTAATGCTACGGCGGCGTTCTCTGGATGTGATACCCTTCTTTGGCTGCAAGGGCTTGGTGGTGGTTGCAGGCCTGGGCTGTACAGGTGTTGCACCAGCCGGATTGATGTTGCGTTTCTTGCCTCCTCTTCTGGCCACGGTAGCCCAAGAAGTCTTATGGCCGGCCGACTGGAGGTTTGCAGTAGGTTTGGTACCAGGACCAGCGATCATGACAGGAGCCTTGGTGTCTGCGAGAGGAAATGGTATCAGGATAGGTGTATCGGGGCGGGGATGTGTTGTTTGCAATAAGGCTACCTGCTGCGCCAGGAAGTCGATGCTCTTCATCAGAGTGTCGACAGCCGATCTGTAGTTTTTGTAAATAGAAGCAATTATCTCGATGATTATCTGACCTTCCATCTCAGGTACGGTTAGTTCTATTTCTAGCCTATCTGCAGCTTTCATGAAAATGTCCACAAAGAAGACTTTGTGGGATTTGCCGGCTCGGGAGCGACCCTCCATACCCGTCATTGTTGAGACTGTTGAGCTTCTCGGTCGTTTAAGAGGTGGGGGGCCCTGAGGCAAAAAAATTGGTAATAGGGTTGGGGCACCCTTCTCCGTGGTGGAGGGTCCTGCACCCGGTGTTGGGGAGGGATTGTCCACAGCCTTTCCCTTCTTGTGGCGTCGCTGGCTAGAGGGGTCAGGAGAGGGATCCATATAGTACTCGTGTAACCTGACAGGTCATGTTATGCAGAAATTTCGAGATAGTGTACATGTTGTTGAAAAAAGTGCAATTTGCACTTTTGAGGAAAATAAGGGAGGGGAAGCTTGTATGATACTTTGAATGTACATTACTGTACTAGTACTCGAGTGCAATCTTGTAGGTGCTCGCGCCTAGGTACTGGTACCGGTATGCACTGTACTCTGGAGGGCGCCGAAGAATCAGCCAACCCCAAAGATGGCCATCTTCGAACTCCCTTAGCCCAACAACCAGAACCCCTAAGCCCAATAGCTTCTGTAACAGTGTTTATCTTATGATTTGCCCAGAGTATTACAAGAACAGATGGGTTTAAAAAAAATTCCACTTGCCAGGGAGCTCCAGAGTTAACACAATCTAAGCTAACTGTATCAAGAAATACATTAGCGTCACTTCACCCAATGAGGTAATAAATCCGCCGATATTTACTCAATATGACCAATTTAATCTAAAGGGGAAAGTGATTTCCCACTTAAAAGCCGTGAATTAACACAAGCGTCAGTTCAAGGTTGTCCACCACTCTACTTGTGACAGTTGCGCGGCACTTGCGCCTCGCTGACTTATCCGCTCCTGCCGAAATAGGGAGAAACCCCCCCGTCGATCCCTGTCCGATTCGGGTCCCTACCCCAGCCGCCCTTTACAGTTCCGCCTCGTTATTGAAGCCCAAGAGTTCAGGATTCTTCGTTTGTTATAGCGAGGTTTTGGGAGAAATTCCTTATGGTAAGTTCGCCGCTTGGATGGGGTGGGGGTGTAGATTCCGAGTTCAAGGTGCGACTGTATCATCTATCAGGATTTCAGGAGCCCGATTCATACTGTGCTAAAACAAAGTGAGAAAGTCGGGCTAAGGTATTCGAGTACGGCACTAGTACAGTACTGTATCCACACAGGAGCATCGGAGGTTCCCTTATCGTGAGCGATCGGATAACTGTTGTATCAACTTTCCTAGGCACAACTGCAACCCTGGCCGCCGGCCGGAGCATGCACAAGAGGAATTCCCGAGAGGCAGGAGGGAAGAGGATCGTCGCATTGCAGTATGGGCGGGAAATGATTGCTTTGCTGCTGCCGTTGCTGTCCAGTTAGAAATGAAGGAGGATGGGAAGTACCGGTAGGGAGAGGGGGCAAATAAAGAACTGATGTCGCAGCATAACGATTGAGTGATTGACGGGACAATCGGGGCATGTGCGGCAACGGCACGTAAAGTGAGTGATCAACTGTTGCTACGATACGGACAAGTTCTGTAGCGCTGGACTACCTTGGGATAGACAACCGGCGCAGGTACTGTACAGTGCAGCAGCGTAGGTTTACCGAAGACCCCGTGTCGGTGGTGAGTGGAAAGGTTGGATCGACAGACGGACAAACAGAATAGATGCTGTGCTCAGTAAATAAACAAACACAACATAACATCACAACATTCCAACCTCCTCTATTCCTCATCGTTAATTATCCTCTCCCTTCCCTACAGCCTCATATCACAGCGGAACGCGTAATCGCCATCCTCATTTATTGCGGAAGAAGGCCTCCAGCCTGCCCTCAGGCATGCAGATCCTCCACGAACGATATTGTAACCGGGAGCAATTCCGTTATCGGACAGGCAAGTTATCGTAGTGTACTCGTACTGTAGTAGCCATGAAAGACATTGTCTGCAAATTCCGCACCGTTCCTAAATATAGCATCATCATCCTTGATCTTGCCTTCTTCCACGACTTCAGTTTGTAAAAGAAAAGAAAAAAACCGGTGGCGCTGGATTATCTTCTTTTTCTCGCTTCCCTCCCTTGTGGAACAGTCTGGAAAGATTTGGTGGTGCTGTGGGAGAAACGGATTGACCCGATTGAGGCTTGCTTTCTTTTGCTAGCTGGCCCGCAGCAGGGAAGCAGGCAGAGTTGCCCCGTTCATTACTAGCGTTTGTAATACCTGTACGGTACTGTACCCATCAAGTTGCTGGATGGGTCTGCTGGATCATAGGGGAGGAAGGGGAGCTGCGTGTACTCGAGCAGTGCAGCGGAGCAGGTGGAGCACCAGAACTGGTGCAACTGTCGATAATCTTTATTGCTTTCTTTAGGCAGTAGTCAGGAGGGCTGTGGGCGTATCTATCCATCCATCCATCCGCAAGCGGTTCCTAAATGAAGAGGGATTCAATAAATAGAAAAGTAGAGGGAAAAAGAAAAAAAAACGGTGGGGCCCTAAAGGAAAAATTAAAAATTAGGAGGGAAAGGAAATCAAGCGAGTACGGTAATCAATCAGCAAGGGGCCTCAGCGTGAAGAAAGAAAAAAAGGTGTAACCCTCCCATTTCCGGCAAACCTCCTCCTTGATAAATACCCTCCCATCCACCACGCAAACTCCTTCTCTTCCCCTTCTCTCCTCCCTTCCTTCCTCACCACACTCGCTGCAACAAACACTGACTTCGATACTTTCAATCGAATTCTTACACTCGTTACCTTCTCCGGCAGCAGCGTTTACGTTAATTCATCCACCCCTAACCACTTTTCGACAAACATCCTCAAAATGCAGTTCAAACTCCTCGCCATCGCTGCTCTCGTTGCTGGTGTCTCTGCTGCTGGTAACAAAACTATTACCAACGGGTTTGTTTTTCCCTTCCATGACCTGATATTTGGTGACAGGTAAGGCTAATACGAAAGATAGTACCATGCCAACCACTACTGGAGGGCCAGGAGGCGGTTACGGTGGACCCGGAGGCAACGGGACCGCTCCGACCGGAACTCCATCTGGAGTCCCGACTAGCACTGGAGCCCCCTCGTCCGGTGCTTTCGCCAATGCAGTCTCTGGCGGTATGCTTGGCGCTGTTGTTGCCGCAGGACTTACTCTTGTATGTGCTCTTTAGTCTTAACATGTTGGCTCTGAATTATAAACTAATTGATGTTACAGGTCTTGTGAAAAAAATGAGGCTTGGCAGTCGATACTCAGTTGTTTTTGTTACTTTGCTTCGAAAATTTCTGGGGTAGCGTAATGGGAATGGATGTTGACGGAGGGTGATGGAAGGTGAAGTGCATAGAAAATAGATATACCTTAATACTTTTGTGCAAAAAAATAACACTTTTCCCCTTCTCTGTCCAGCTTGCGTGTACCGTACCGTACGTGTGTATAACACTCGTGCTTTAATTGTTACTGATGAGGCGAGACGAGATGAAACCCGACTCACTTAATCCAAATCCATAACATCAACAAATCTGCACTTGCCGTTTTCACCCTAGAACTGCACGTAAGGTCTCTTGTACCTGCATTAACTGCCTTAAACAACGGCTTCGTGGCTTTGTGGCTGGCAAGGTGCAAGGTTTCACATTTACTCGGTCCGAACCTGAATCCAACTTGAGCCTGGCCTGCGTAAGCACTTGGTAGGGTAGGCACAGGCAGGTCTTTTTGTTCTATTGAGCGTTTTTGTCGTTTTTGCGGTTTCGCATAGTTGGTCGCGCTATAATAATAATCGTTGGCTAGCTGGTGGGATGAGGCTAGCCTGGGCCATGAGAAGGAAAGAGGGTTGTGGTACAGTGCCGGACAATGAAAATCAACACCTTAGTCCACCCAAAACACGACCAACTTCAAACTCCCCTAAGTCAACAACACCAATCCATGAGCTCAAAGGCTTCTGTAAAAGTCTTTATTTAATGATTGTCTAAAGAATTAAAGAGGGATTTAAGAAAATATTGACTTCCTGCAGTGCTAGAGCAGTCCAAAGATTTTCATTTTTGTATGAGAGGATACCAAATTAACATAGTCCAAGCTAACTGTATTGAGTAATATCTTGGCAGCACCATGCCTAATGGGGTAATCGATATTGCTGATCATCTCACTATAAAGAGTACCCTAACCCAATTGGGAAGGTTATTGCTGCTTAATTAGCGACAGTGAATTAACACAGGTGTCAATTTCCAGTGTTCAACACTATAGCAAGAATCACAGTTAACTTATACAGGTTAGGCCTCCAAAACATTCCAGTGTGGCAAGAGTATGATAATAGAGAGTTTGCGCAAGAGGACCTAGGCGGCAGTTTACAGAAAATAGAACCTAGATGCAAGAATGAGTTTGCGCAACCAGGTTAGACAGCTTGGCAGCCAGGTGACAGCAGAATGAGTCCATGGTAGTGAGGAATCAAGTAACCTAACGATCAGGACTGTCAAAGTTCTCTGCTGTTAAGGTGAGTCATGAAAGTGTTGAATTACTGTTATTTTCAAATATGCAGCTAGGAGTATAGATCGTAAAAGAGAGGTCTGACAAATATTTAACAGGCCTGCATCAACTTACTCACTTGACACAACCGGCACATTGCAGGTAAACACAGCCTCTTCTTTGAATTAAATACTATTCGCTCTATCCTCTGCAAGCAGCTCACCAGCCAGGTACCTTACAGTGACTTTCAGAACCCTGTCCTCTTGCGCTTTCTCACCATAGTTGAAAGTGCCTAGAAACGGGGGAGCTCTGGGCCCCTTGCTGTTATACCTGGTTCAATCCTGAACCTACTACAACCCCGAACACACAAGGTACTGTGCACCAGTGCGTGAGAAACAATATTTGTGATAGATAGTGTGGAAAGGGTATTAGCAAACTAATCGTTTTTCTAGAAAGAATGCTGGCCATACATCTTCTACACAAGCGAAAGGTCAGACGGCTTGAAATATTGGGAAAGCTTAGAGGTGTAGTGGGTTGAGAAAATAGCCGAAAGAGGGGAGGGACCCTTAAGAGAGCAAGGGCGCGTAGATTTAAATATGCTAGAGGAAGAGGAATGGCGGAATCTATTTCGGTAGGTAATCAATTAAACGAGTGAGAATCAAAATTGAACTAATAAGCAAAGGTTTACCAGAAGCGAGGTGGATGAATTATCAACTGCATTAAGGCTTCTGGCCATGATTCACTGTGATAACTGTATTCTTAGAGAGTCACGAATAGTACTATGCATGCTGCTTGCACGGCTAGAATATCCCAATCGCCTGAGTGACCTTGCAATGAAGTTTGGGTGGCCTGTGGAGCGCATATCTCGAATTAGCACCACTGTTCAAGCTTTCATTTATTCTAAGTGGAAGTATCTATTAGAATGGGATACTATACGATTGACCCTGGAAAAGCTATTGCAATATGCTGAGGCTGTAGAAAGAAAGGGGGCACCTATCAGAACAGTATGAGAATTTATTGATGGAACGATTCGAGCTATTGCCCGTCCCTCCCAGCGACAGCAGTCATGCTACAATGGCTGGAAGCGTAAGCATTGCCTCAAGTACTGTGCGATAGTTACTCCAGATGGGTTGATAAGCCATCTTTGTAGCATAGTCGACGGTAGAAGAAATGATTCTTTTTTATAGCATGAGTCTAACCTACCACAAATCCCACAGCAGTATGCACATGCCCCAGATTAAACCCCTCGTCAGGTCTCTGGAGATCCTGCTTACAGTATTGGCTGCTTTCTGATTTCTCCCTACCAAGGTCCTAGAATGGGGCATAATGAACGACAATGGAACCGCAGTATGTCCGGGGTCCAAATAGTAGCAGAATGGGCCTTCAAAGAGATGGTGAATACCTTTGGGTTTTTGGATTATGTGAAAAATCAAAAGCTTTTGTTGCAACCTGTTGGAGAACAGTGTCACAAATCGTGACTAAGCAAAGCAGATTTCACATGACTAATAGTTATTAGTCATAAGGTATGTTTATGTTTCACGCTATGTAGTCAGTTGACTCATAGTTCTCACATGACTCACAGTTGCGTGTCATCATTATGTAATGATTGGTTGATGTTTCTATGACTTACGATTGTGAGTCATAATGATGTAATGACTTTCGCGCGTGACTCGCATTATGAGTCAGGGGTTCTATGCAGGTGACGCGCTTTGCGCACCTGACATGTTTTATGTTTTATGATTGGTTTACAGCATGTTGCGCAGTGACTAATAGGAGTCATCTGATGGATTTCGGGCATCACTCAATATGAGTCATAGGACCGTGTGGCTCAGGTTATGAGTCACCAGGGTTAGGGTTGTTGGCATGAAGAGTCTATATAAGAAGGAGACTCGGTCACAGTAGTTAGCCACGAACCATCTCCCATACACCTCTGGCGATTGAAATCTCAACACCAGGGAAATCATCGTCGGATTCACCACCTCCCCCTCTCCTCCACCGTGATGGCTTTTGCCTAGGGGAGCGATGCTACAACCCCTCCTCTCCCTCTGGGGTCTACCCCCTCCTCCACGGGGTTCTTGTTCCTGTTCATCATTGACTCCCGCTCATGAAGTTCAGTTCTCCCCCTTACCCTGCACTTCCTTTGGACCTCGCTTAGGTTTTGCACGGTCGGCATTCTGTCCACTTCGCTCACAGTCGGCGCTGAGCTTTCCAAGCCATTTTCGAAGTACCTTTCTGTCTCGGTTATGTGGTCCTGTCGGGGAACACTTCGGTTAGTAACTGCAGCACCTCGTCTTCGTTTCGCATTCGGAAAAGCATCGGCCACGGTTACTCTAGTCGGTCGTCTCACGTGTTCAGAAGTCCTTCCTCCTCCCATCCCCTTTCCTCTACCTTCCTGGTTTTCATCCCGTTGCTCGGTTACGGCTACTCCCATCCCCTCACTTCCCACCCCCACAGGTGGCACTTTACTGCTCCCTCCCCGCGGTCGATCTTCGGTCGCTATACAAAAACCTGCCTCGGTTACGACCATCCTCCTAGCCGTCGCTAATGCCGTTTTGGCACACTCTCTGGCGACCCCTCACTAGAGTCGCCTCCATACACCGTCCTATCCTGCCATCGGGCACCACTTCGTCCCCCGGCACCGCTCCAGTGTGCAGGGCCATATTCTCACTTCCTAGCTCAGGCTGATACACGTTATTTATCAGACGTAAATTTCCTTTGTCAGGTGTTCATTCATCTCTTATGTTTTTATACTTCCTGTAGTAGATGTCGCTAAGGGTTCTCCTTTCCTTCCTGCTTGCTTCTTTCCTTTCTACTTCCTTCGGCTGTACGTCTACCTTCGTAGGATTTGGTTGGGTGACAGGCGAGATGTGCGGTTGGTCTCATACCAGAGGGACATGGGGGTTGGGATGTTTCCAGGGGTGAGGAGAGTAGGCTTTTTGTTGGCCATAGCGTTAAAGCTGAATGCTGTCTTTGTACCTTTTTTTTTTTTCTTTTTTTCTTTTTTGAATCATATGCTTATTGTTTTAGGGTACAAAATCCTACATGCAGCTTACACTATGGCATAGAAAAAACCCCCAACTACCCCTGGGAAAAAGCCAACCCCCTAAGTCCCTCTGGTGTGGAACCAACCGCACATCTCGCCCCCAACAAGAAACCCTTGACCAGCTAAGAAGATAGACGAAAGGAATCAAATCAAAGAACAAGCAGGAAGAGTCAGGAAAACCCATGGCACGATCATCCGAACAAAAGAAAAACAAAAAGCAAACGTAGCAAGACCACTTGGAAAGTTCCGCACACTCAGCATGGGAAGTGCCAGGCTCGGCATGATCCAAGTCCTGGGGAGGCCAAAGGGGCCATCTATTTTGGCCGCACACTCGAAAAAGAGAAAGGAGATAGTGCAATACCATCCCCCCAGAGGCAGGCCGTGAGGGACCGTGGTCGTAGTCTGAATGGTGAAGAAGTAGTTATGGATACCAGCCAGGTAGTTGTGGGTACTAGCCAAGAAAGTAAAGAAGCAGTAGGGGGCCAGCCGATCAAACCGTGTGAGGAGGAGGAGAAAGAGGGGTAGACCCAACTCCGTGCCGTAGGAACTATCGGAAAACGTGTTCGTGTCTTGACTAGGCAGCCTCTTAAAGAGAAAGAAAGTAGAGAAATCGCCCGTGGCCTGATGAAATGTTTTCTCTTACTGCAAACCGTGTACCAGGCCGTCTGTAACATGGGCGTTGAGAAGAGTGTTGCCGACCGTGCTGATGCTCTAAGTGAGGTAGAGCAAAAGCGGGGTAGGGAGAGGAAACATCATCAAAAGAAGACAAAATCCATCAACCCAGAGTGAAGAAAGCCCAAAGGGATAAACTTAAAGGAAGGGGAGTGTAGAGCAGGTATGACTCCACCCCCTAGAGCGAACTCATAACGGGGGGTGGAGTTTGGAAAAGTGGTGATAATCTCGTCGTGTTGAGATTTCAATCGCCGGGTGTGTAGAGGAGATAGAGGATGCTGTCTTTGTACCTTAAACAAATGCAAATGATTTAAAAAAAAAGAAAAAAAAGAAAAAAAAGAAAAAAAGAAAAAAAGAAAGAAAAAAAAACGGTCACAGTAGTTAGCACGAACCTTCTCCCCTACACCTCCGGCTATCCAAATCTCAACATCAGGGAAATCATCGTGGGATCCACCACCCCCCCCTCGCCTCCCACTTGATGGCTTCTGCCTAGGGGAGTGATGCCATAACCCCTGCTCTCCCCTCTGGGGTCTACCCCCTCCTCTACGGAGTTCTCGTTCCTGTTCATAGTTGACACCCACTCATGAAGTTTGGTTCTTCCCCTTGTCCTGCACTCCCTTTGCACCTCGCTTAGGTTATCCATGGTCGGCATTCAGTTCGCTTCGCTCATGGTCGGTGCTGAGCTTTCCAAGCCCTTTGCGAAGTACCTTTCCGTCTCGGTTTTGTGGTCCTGTCGGGGAACACTTCGGTTAGTAACTTCAGCACCTCATCCTCGTTTCGCATTTGGAAAAGCATCGGCCGCGGTTACTCTAGTTGGTTGTCTCAAGTGTTTGGATTAGTCCTTCCTCCTCCCATCCTCCTTCCTCCACCCTCTTGGTCTTCGTCCTGTTGCTCAGTTACAGCTACCTCCACCCCCCTCTTTCCACCCCCTAAGCTGGCACCTTACTGCTCCCCGCCCGCGGTCGATTTTCGGTGGCAATACAAAAACCTGCCTCGGTTACGCCCGTCCTTCTGGCCGTCGCTAATGCCGTTTTGGCACACCCACCCGCGACCCCTCATCAGAGTCTCCTACATCCATTATCCTATCCTACCCTTGGGCACTGCTTCGTTCCCCGGCACCACTCCGCCCTGCAGGTCCACACTCTCACTTCCTAGCTCAGGCTGATACACGTCACTTATCAGACGTAATTTTCCTTTGTCAGGGGTTCATACATTTCATTTGTTCACCCTCTCGGTTTTTGCACATGTCGCCAAGGGTTCTTCTTTCCTTCCTGCTTGTTTCTTTCCTTTCTACTTCCTTCGTATGTACGAGTATGTTCGTAGGATTTGGTTGGGCGAAAGGCGAGATGTGCGGTTGGTTTCATATCAGAAGGACTTGGGGGTTTGGATGTTTCCTGGGGTGAGGAGGACATGGTTTTTGTTGGCCATAGCGTTAAAGCTGAATGCTGTGTTTGTACCTTTTTTTTTTTTTTTTCTTTTTTTT
>Ga0307509_10003740_pt1 | contig 22670 bp, 15 predicted proteins | sample 10_EM_MG_FD_202245 | JGI IMG/M metagenome (GOLD analysis project Ga0307509, IMG submission 202245) | Populus trichocarpa ectomycorrhiza microbial communities from riparian zone in the Pacific Northwest, United States - 10_EM | ecosystem: Host-associated > Plants > Roots > Unclassified | place... | reverse complement strand
AAGGCGCGACTTACCCGTGACCTTGTCATTCTTAAGGCACGGTGACATCCGCTCTAGTCTGTCCACTAAGCGAGGTCAATAAGGACTTATAGACTTAGGAAAAGGCGATACTTTGTTTATTTGCAACATGATTCCTTTAGGTCCTTTCTGTATCGGACAATTCCCAAACTTGGGTAGGCATTTATCGATGTACTCGGTTAACCTTAGGGACTTGCTCCGAACGCGACGGTGGAGGGTTGTGAACAGCCAGCGTTGAAGTGCATGGCTTCCTGTAAGATTTAGGGTTTCCCTGATTCCTGTAGGCAAAGGTAGTTGCTACTACAATCGGCTTTCGACATTTTCTCTAGGTGTGGTTGTCGAGGGTGCAACGAGTGCATTGCTTTTCCCTCTTCCTTTTTTCAACCACTTCTTCGGCAATTCCTTCATGAGCTTTCTTCCAGTCGGTATGCTCATCTTTGGAATTTTTACCGGTTTGCTTTGCAGTTGCTGCCCGTGGAGATTTCCATCGAGAGGTATTATCCTTCCGAGGTTTGTTATCATTCTTTTTCTGGAATTTAGTGTTGAATCCTTTTTCTGACCCTTCTCGCTTGCGTTTTGGTGCAGGGTTATGCGGGGTCGATATGGATTGCGATAGTTTTCCATGTTCGAGAAGTTCTTCCTCTTGTCTTCCAACTTCCCGCAGGGTCTCTATCCAGTGATCATCATCGTTGAACTTGAAGTGGGATAATCGACGAAGGATATCCTGCGGAAGTTTGCTTTCAACCTTAACCCTCCACGCTATTCCTGTCAGGCCGGCCTTAATGTTGAGATTTTCGAGAAGTAGAAGATAGGTATCGATTCTGCCATTATGGATAATGTTATCCATTTCTTCTAGGGCTCGTGGTTCTTCATCGATACCGATGTACCATTTTATAATCTCTTGCCGAAAGCGTTCCCACGTGAAGCAGCTAGGGTCTTGAGTGTAACCACCTAAACCCCCCATGACCTTCCGGTATTTTTCCGAAAAAGGTGCTACCTTATTCCCCTTGGTCTTCCCTAAGGCAAATACGATGCGATGCGAGTGGTTCTCCCATTGCGTAGGGTTGCGATCAAAGTAATCCTCACATGCCGTTAACCAGTTTCTTACGTCTTGGTTATCTTCTCCTTGAAAAAAATAAGAAGGTTCCGCAGTGTTTTTCGTTGGTCACTGAGAAGTACTAAGACTCAGCATGAATTCCAGCATTGCTCTAGTACGAAGAGAAGCATCTCTTGGAAGCGATGGTCTTCGAGCGTTGCATTCCAGACCTCCGTCTCTCCTGCCCCTGCCATCTCCTCCATTCTTGTCGTTATCATCATCGTTATCGTCATCTGGGTCAGGGTCTCCCCCATTATTTCCTGGCGGAGGTGGTGGTTGGTGGTTTCCTCCTCGATCAACTTCCTTTCCCTTATTTTGTCGGGGAGTTGAAGCTGATTCTTTGTCAGGGTTGATACCATCCGGTGGTATCCAAGGGTTTTGTTGGCCTCGGTTAGAAGGGCCGGGGTCACCGTTACCACCATCCGTTGGTCGAAGGGTATAGTGAGGTTTTTCAGCACGATCGATTCTTGCAGTTAAGGTCTGTATCAAGGCTTGAAATTTGAATCGCTGCTTATCAAGGAGATCTCTTGCCTCTTGACGATCCTTTTGTTGCTGAGCGGCAGCATCGTCTTTTTGTTGCTTTAGTAGCTGATCCGCTCGTTCCTCGTGATCATGGAGGATTCGTTGTCAACTAACGTCCTGGTCTTTGAACTTATCTTTTGGTTCGAGAACTTCACATTCCAGAATTTTATCTCGGTCTTCTGTCAATTCCGCATCCTCTTTTTGCTTTGCTTCTTGTCGTCTAAATTCTCCAGCTGTCTCAGCTGTTAGACATTCTCGCTCAACTCACGTTGCCCCTTCCAGCGTCAACAATGCTTGCCTAGCATCGCTTAACTCCTTGTCGACAATTGTTTCGCCCTTTGCTAACCGGGTTTGTAGCAATTGTAGGTTGGCGTACTGTACCCTAGCTTCGTCCGATAACGCTTCGAGAGCTATTTGACTTTCGTCATGGCTCTGATGTATTGTAGACAAGATATACTGGAATGCTTGGGCAATTTGTCTTTTAAGGAGTTCAGTAGGATTCGTGGGGTTTCTCGAGTGTTGTCTGGAATTTGAACGGGAGGTAGAGTTTCCAACCTGGAAAGGTGCACTTGTGGATTGACTCATTGCTAATAAGCTAGGTCCAGAGGGAATCGTGAGAGGTCCAGATGATGGGGCGAAAGATGAAGCAAGAGGAGTCGTGCTTTCATTATCCATAGGATCATCTGGTGATTCATCACGGGAGGCGGCTTCGAAAGGAAAAGGTGAACCAGGTTGGTTTTCCGTTATTTTGATTTAACAAACCTGATAAGAATAGGTTTTGGTCTTTTGCCTTTTTGAAGGAAAGGGGTGACGAATGGGCCCGTATTTTGTATTCCACCAGTTTTGTTCAAAGGAATCGATATATTCCTGGTAGTTTTTTGCGATTTGATCTAAGCGATCAATAGAAGGAGATTGATGGATAATGGTCTCCAGGGTTGACGATCGGGATGCAAGGGTTGGTGGGGGAGAAGGAGTGGAGCACGGTAATGTAACTCCGCCTTCTGACTCTGGTTCCCAATCGTCCAAGGGTTCTTCTGTTGGTTGAGATGCGTCAATGGCAATCTCAGTATGGGTTTCGAGGATGAAAAAAAGGTAATATAGGATCCGACAGGCAATCAAGTCTGATAGCATGAGGTCGGGTATGAGCCTTGGTGACAGAAGAATAACAATATAGTGTTACGGGGTAGCTAACACGGTAGGATTCCGAGCTAACTAGGCCAAGGATATTCGAGACAACAGATTAATAGTCAGGAAGGCTCGTTGGTAATTGTTTGATAACGGTAAAGTAATAAAGTGTAGTCAAATATCAAAGAGTTAGAATATAACTCGCTAACTTGTTATATTGTTAAGGTCTCTTCTCCGTTGCATGATGATTTTTCAACCACCCGGAGAGAGTCCTCTATTTATACTAATGTTCATGCTCCTTCGACTTTTCTAGTAAAGAAGTATCTTCTTAACAATTCAATTCGTCAGAACAAAGTGCGAACACCGTGTAACCCTAAAAACTTGTCCAGTTCAACTTAGAGAATCTCCTGAACTGCTATTTTATCTGAGGGGGTCCCCACTCCACCAGTAGACAGTCTTCGATCTCTTCGTTATGATAGACTATAAATGAATATGCGGCCCAAATGCCTACATACCAATAGTAGTATGGAATATGGAGTGATCAGTTCCGATATCCAGCTATCAAAGTATTATGCAGCTAATCGCATATACAACTAGAAAATGAGAGGAGTAGTAATCTCTAAACATCGTTCCAATCAGTTAAACATATCTTGAACCGTGCTCTCATTCAGTATTCCGAGTCGTCTTCCAGATGCCTCTGTGAAGCTCATAACTCCGGGAACTTGGGTTCGGGGATATGGTCATTCTTTGAAGCCATATACCTCACTTTTTATTAGGTAAGCTATTCCCGCTAGGGTAATAAAACCCCATAGAAACAAATAGAAGAAAAGGCTAGAAGTTTTTTTATGATAATAATATTATTATATTATAGTATTTATCATAACTAGTATGAAGCTAACTGGATGGTTTACATGAACTACATATAAAAGAGTATACTATACAGCAACACCTTCCTCACTGCGCCATGATTTTTGGGGTCCTGTATAGTTTTATATACCGTGAAATCTCCAATAATTAGCCTATGTGGTATGTCGTGGTGAATTTCCAACCTTGGAAAAGAGGGGAAAGTTATAGCAAAAAAGGAGCTGCATAGTCCCTCTGAGAATCATAAAAAAAGTTAAAAAACACCAGACCTTACCGGAGGAGACAACTCCAACGACATAGCACAGAGTTCGATTATTTGAGTTTTTACAGTACCACATTCAACCTAGATATATAGAAAGCTTCCAATGGGGCTATGGGGGGTGGGTTCAGATTTTTTTGCTTGCTCTCGGACCTTTGTTCTAGAACTCGCAAGTATTGCACTCTATGGACTCAACTAGGAGAGCTTAGAAAAGAATTAGCAAGCTGTCCGAATGGCAAAACTACGATGCTGAGGAGGTTTATTTTGTATCTCCCTCTATTGGCGCCTGCGGAGCAAGGCTCGAAAATTCTCAACCGGCATTGCTCTAGTAGTGGCCAGCTCTTAGATGTCGTGCCAGAACGTGAAACCATATGAGCCTTTCTCTTTTTTTGTCCCAAATCCGCTGGGTGTAGTGGATCTGGCTCTATCAGAAATTTAGGTCATCTCTTCGTGTCCCAATCTTCAGTTCTAAGGGCCACAAGAGGCAGTAGGTACCGGTTATGTGGATGAAGGTTAGAATTCGCTGGGGATTGTCAACTAGCCCTCAGTTCAATACTTCTGTGAGATAGGGGACCAAGGCAATAGCTGAGAACTACAGGGTAATAACTTGAAAGGCACCACATACTCTTCAGCAATTTGTCTCAAAGCCTACACCGGGTACAAACTGCTTCCCAAGGTACCCTCCATTTGAGCAGCAAGCTAATATCTTACAGCTCATGAAAATTCGTCATTGATTCTGTATCACAAAGTCCACAACCCAAAATGGTTCTTCTGACACCAGTTTCCAGACCCAATCTAGCAAACAAGGGGAATTTTCAAAGGAATAACCCCCAACACTGCCTCATTGAAAACAATTCAAATCTTGGAATCAGTTAGAGAACTACTTTGGGTAGGGCCTTGCTAGAGTACAAATAAAGGAAAAGGTCAAGACTGAGTTCATGGTGTGCAATCATAGTATTTAACTAACTTAGTGCAAAGCTAATTGGAGAGTTTGCACAGGGCTCGATATAAAAGAGTACAGTATATAGCAATACCCTTTCCATTAAACCCATATATTCCATTAAACCCATGTCTTCCTCACTACCTCATAATCTTTAAGAGGTTTGTAGAGTTTTATATGCAAGTTTCATGCTAGGTACCAACTTGCCTCCCCTGTCTTTTGTCATAAATAAAGAGAATCCTGTCTGATAGCCGTTAAGGTACAATAGCTAGTTTGGTGTACGCCTGGCAAAAGGTCCATGGAGATTGCTTTTTAGAGTCCTGCCATCTTGGATGCTAAGCAAACTCTGTAAGATACCCTTTATCGTAGTTTGGTCCACAACTATCATAGTAATAGAGCCCCATAGCCGGATGTCAGGTTAGGGCATACTAGTTAGTGGGAGTGGGACTGTTATCATACTATGTCGAGTGTGACTGGTGTTTCTGGTATTTGTGTCACACTAGCACGCCCACTGTGCAAGTAGCCACCACAGACTGCATTTAATCTCATCTGTGCTCCTTTCTCTGTACAACATAGTTCACCTTTACACCAAACAACTAACACACTTCAGTTTGCCTATCATACCTTTTGTCCTGGGCTTCTCATAACGCTAGCCTTACAGTAGCCTCATAGCAGACCTTGTCTGGTAGCCATTTTCCCTACGATGGACCAGACCTCTATTACATAGTAGGTTGAGAGCTTCTCATCAACTATCTCTACTCCAACACCATCAGAGTAGTTTCTTCCTTTCTTCCTACACTATCAGCGAGTTCACTGCTAATGCTTGACACTAGATTGCCATCAGCCTGTCTATTTAGAAAGGTGCATCCCCCTATTGTACATAGAGAGAACCAGGGCCACTCTAGCCTACGATGTAAAAGAAGAGTCTATGACAAACCCACTCTGTGGGAACATCCCCCCAATGTATATAGAGAGTACCAGGGCCGCTCTAGCCCACGATGTAAAAGAAGAGCCTATGACAAACCCACTCTGCGGGAACATCCCCCCAATGTATATAGCGAGTACCAGGGCCGCTCTAGCCTACGATGTAAAAGAAGGGCCAATGTCATACCCACTGGTTGGGAACATCACCTCATTTAATGTAGGATTAGCATGCATTAGGAAGGGGTAAGTTTCTTTTGTTTAAAGTTTTTTTTAGCCCATAATATAGGTGAATGCCATTAGTTTTCCTGTAGCTTGCCACAAATAAACTATAGAACTTAAAAAAAAGATCCAAGTTTTATATATTACCCACTAGTATAGATTTGAAACTGTGACATATGATTTCAGCAGATTCTCATAGGCATTAATGTTCTCTGAGAGGGCAAAAGTGGATATCTGGCGCAGCAAGGCCATTGGACTGGACTTCCCTATTCTCTTTGAGTACAGTATGGACTTGAATAAACAATCTTTCTACTAGCGTAGGTTGTGCTAAATTTTCTCCTCCGCAAAAGAGCGCGAAAAACTATCAAAAAGCTGCTCCCTGAGACAAAATAAAAAACAAAAAACACCAGACCCCACTAAGAGGGTCAACACCAATGTCCTATCATAGAACAAGGATTGTTCATTCCAGTCCGTCTTGACAAACTATATCACAATACCAAATCCCTGCAAACTCTCTCTTCTACTCGAGTAACATTACCGTAAGACTCAAATAATCAAACCTGGCACCACAACACAGGTAGCGTTGTTGGCACGAAGTTACCAGAGTTTGTGCCATGGCACGACCCTCCAAATCGATGTGCCCAACACGGCACAATGTAGTGCCCAGGCAATATATGTACCAATAAAATGACTTTGCAGGAAGAAGAAAAGGAGAAACTCTCTACAAGCCCAATTCACATTGAATATCCCCCATTTGCATCCATGTAAGTTCTCACTGGGCTGAAGAACTCCAATATTTGCTTCCTCAATTGCGCAAAGAGAGCTACGACGATGGAATTGTGGAAGGTTGTGCCATCGGCCACTCTCACCACACTCTGGCACAAGGCACTTCAAGTGCCAACAACGCTAAACACAGGAGTTACCTTTGCTGGTATGATTTGCCTCTTTTTCTTTTCTTCCCTATCTGGATCTCGGGCTAAAGGGCTCCGTTTTTGCTATATCATAATGTGCTCAACGACAAACCTTTTGTCCAACACTATTTTCCACCTGTGTTCTCAACTCTCCGGGGTCCCTGTAGGGCCCGACTGGTGACTTCCACGAGTCCCGAACAGGACCGGATGGCAAAATGCAGTTCACTGTCATTATGGAAACCTCCGGATGGCAGTCATTCTGGGAGATGATGGGCCCTGAATGGTGAGACAAATTAGTGATCAGAATTACAGGGGACTGCCAGGGACGGTGGGGGACCGCACGTGATGGCGGGGAGCTGCCACGCAACTACGAGTAACTGCCAGTAACTGCCAGTAACTGCCAGTAACTGAGGGGAACTGAGGGGGACTCAGAGAGGCTAAGGGGGGGGACCACGGGGGGACTACGGGGGACTATATATCATTCCACTCTATCCTCTTTCCTTGCACCTGCCCTGCTCAGATAGAGAAATTCATCGAATAATATCTAAGATAGGTTAATGCAATCTAGTAGGGATAATAGGTGTAGAATCCTTCCCACTAGATAGAGCGAAGCGAAGAGAGTAAAAAAACAAGCTTGCAATAAAAATCCTATCCTGTTACGATCCTCCAATTCTTAATTTTCTTATTTCTATTGCTTCATTAAACAATGACTACCTTCATTTTTGAGCACCATGTTTAGTGCCCGTGGTCCCCCTCATAAAGCTTTGAGCTTCATGCATTAACACACACCTTTAAATCATATACTACTATAGTGGCATACACAACTTGCGGTCTTGCATTGTAATTTAGTTCATGAGTGGGTATCCTTCAAGCACTATATTCTCTGGTGTTTGGTGGTGGTGGGTAATATTGACAGGGACAACAGTTTCCGGCATGGCATGAAACATTTCCACAGCCAAGCATAAAACCTTTCCTGTGAGAGACAGCAGCGCTATAGTTTTTTGGGCCAGGTTGCAGGACAGGTTTGGGAAAAGACGGGGCCGGACCGCTTAAAGCCATCTCCAGCTGCCCACCTTCAGGACAGGCTTACTGTCCCGTTAAGAACACTGGGTTCCCCATACGATACAATGTGGCAAAAGAGTCAGCATTTTCAAAGAAATATCCTCCAATGCTGCCTGTTGAAAACAATTGAAATCTTAGAATCAGTTACAAAGCCTGGGTAAACCCTATAGAAACAAATAAGAGACAAGGCTAGGAGTGTTTTTATGATTATATTATAATATTATGATAGTATTTATCATAACTAGTATGAAGCCAACTGGATGGTTTACATGGACTACATATAAAAGAGTATAGTATGTAGCAACATACCTTCTATTAAACCCATACCTTCCTCACTGCCCCATGATTTGTAGGGTTCTGTATAGTTTGATATACCGTAAAATCTCCAATAATTAGCCTATGTGCTATGTGGTCGAGAATTCCCTACCTTGGAAAGAGCCGAAAGTTACAGCAAAAACAGAGCTGCTTAGTCCCTCTGAGAAACATAAAAAAACCAAAAAACACCAGACCTTACAGGAGGAGGCAACTCCAATCACATAAGCACATAGGCCAATTATTCGGGATTTTACGGTACAAGCTGCATGCTATGTAGTATGATACCAACTCTCCTCCATCACATTGCACCTTTGATAGATGTAATCCTATCTGATAGTTGTTAGGATATGATAGTGGACTTAGAGCACTGGCACTACTGGTAGAAGTGCCATGATGGTTGTTTTGTAGGGCCCTGCTGTCCTGTGTGTTGAGTGTGATACACTCTCTACCTGTATTTAGCCTATAACTATGATATTATGATACCATAGTAATGAAGTAACCCCATTGTCGGACATCATGTTAGGGCACACTAGTAAGTGGGAGTGGGACTGTTATGACATTATACCATGTCAAGGGTGACTGGTGTTTCTGGTGTTTGTGTGATAGCAGGCCCCGGCCCACTGTGCAAGTAGCCACCTGTAACTCTATTTAATCTCAACTGCACTCCTTTCTCTATACAACATAGTTCACCTTTACACCAAACAACTAACACACTTCAGTTTGCCTATCACACCTTTTGTCCCAGCCTTCTCATGATACTAGCCTTACAGCAGCCTCATAGCGGAACTTGTACGGTGGTAGTTTTTCCTCCCAGTGGGCTAGACCAGACCTCCATCACATGATATGTCAAGAGCTCCTTGTCAACCATCTCTACTCCAACACCACTAGAGTACTTTCTTCCTTTATTCCTATACTATCAGCAAGTCCACTGCTAACGCTTGATACTAGATTTCCATCTGCCAGCACCTCCCTGTTTAGAAAGGTGAATCTTGCTATTGTATATCAAGAGGACCAGGACCACTCTAGCTCATGATGTAAAAAAAGAGCCAATAACAAACAAGCCCACTTTGTAGGAACACCCCCCAATGTATATAGAAAGAACCAGGGCCGCTCTAGCCTACGATGTAAAAGAAGAGCCAATGTCATACCCACTGGCTGGGAACATCACCTCATTTAATGTATTAGTTTTCCTGTAGCTAGCCACAAATAAACTATAGAACTTAAAAATAAAAAACATTAAAGTTTTATATTACCCACTGGCATATTTGAAACTGTGACATATGATTTGGGCAGATTCTCATAGGCATTGATGTTCTATAAGGGGGTGAAAAGTGGATATCTGGCGTAGAAAGGCTATTGGACAGGACTTTCCTGTCCTATTCGAGTACCGTAGGAACTCAAATAAACCATCCTTCAACTAGGTAGTCCTAAATTTCCTCCTCCGGAAAAGGGGGCGAAAAACACCAAATATCTGCCCCCCGAGACAAAAGAAAAATAAGAAAACACCAGACCCCGCCAAGAGGGGCAACTCCAACGTCCTAGAACAAAGGATCGTTTATTCGAGTTCTCATGGTAACATTATCCATGCCCAATAGTCTACCTAGCCACGCGCCCCCCCTCCACCCGCACCTCCAGGATCGCCTCTCTCTCATCAAGGCACGCAACAACTCGACCGCTTTTTTTCACTTGTCAACCACCCAAAATCCAAGCAATCTCGTGACTTGAAAACATTCACTGACCCCAGAAATATCCGCCTGTGCCTTCAGAGTACGGTACCGTCAGTGCCAAACAGTCGTAATGTTACACAGATGCCGTTCCACGCGAAACGAGGCCCGGGATGTTGGACCGGTAAGTCCTCCCACAAAGGTTATCACCCCAGCAGGCTAAACCCCGGTTACGTGAAGTACTGATAGCAGTAATTTTAACTTGGGGTCGTTAGCCTAGCGCCCCTGAAGGATCGGCACCACCTGCATGACACTGCTCGTGATTTGACCAAGAGGGCTTTATTCCAGGAGGCTCACCATATCAGGCCGTTTCATGAGTATCTCTTGGCATTAAACGAACGGAGGTTGCGCTTCGAGTATACTCGTATAATATCGCCATCGTCCCCAGGGGATAGAAAGTTTATTCGTGGGATGGCCGTAACCATGATATCTATTCCTGTAATTGATATTCCCTTGGTTTCGGCCACGGATACTGTAGTATGCAATACGATAGTCCTCCGGGTGCGATGCCTATACTACTAGTACTATGGCGCCGTAAGGGATATATTCCCAATACCGGTACTCAAGTACTCGTACCTGCTCAGCCATAACTGGGTGTGATACCCCCGCGGGGCATGGTCTAACAACAGAACTACCAGTATTCTACTCGATTTCGAAACCCGAGCTTCGGGGCCTCCGATCCTCGCATGAACCATCCACAGATCCCTGGTAGCCCCACCGTGCTTCCCACCCTCGGCATGGCCGATACCAGTCCCACAGCGGTGAGACCGATTGGCAAAACCATTGATGAGCGAGAGAGAGAGAGAGAGAGAGAGAGAGAGACGTGCAAGCAAGCTCAACCGACCCACCACACCCAAACAGTCCACTTTTAAGCCTCTCAATTAAGCAATCACCGCCCCCCCCTCCCCCCTCCCCCTGTCCCCCGCTGCATTTCCCTAGCCAAAACTGGTCGAATACGACCTTCTAGGATATTCTATAGGAGGGGTCGTTACACAAGATATAATAGAACATGCCCCTTCTCCACCCCGGGAGGCAGTAGCGGTAAGTGCGATTTTGGGTGGCTGCAGGTATTGCTTGTAGGGGAGAAAAGTTTGTTTATCATGGATTGCGATTCCTCCTCCCTTCTTCTTTTTTCTCCTTCTCCTCTTTCCCACGGAATTCTTGATGAAAACAAAAATCGAGAATTCGTCATGGTCCTTAAAATACCGGTTTTACTATGCTGCACGCTGCTAGCGTCTATGTCTTTGGCACGGCGCGGTGGGGGAAGATCTGGTGGTTCAGGCAGTAGCAGCGGAAGTGACAGCTCTTCGGGGAGCAGCGGAGGCAGTGGTGGCTATAGCTACCTCCCTCAAGGTTCCGACGATGCAGTAAAAGCCCAACAGACGGACCTCTACCTCATGTCAGCGACATACTACAACGGATCAATCACGATCACGCATAGGCTTTTCAATACATCGAATGACAACGCAGGCTGCTGGAATAACAATCTGTGGGAGAAGACGTACACCTACGATGGGGTACTAGCCATCGGTCCGAAAAGATCCATAAACGACACGAATCCACTATACTTCTCTCTGCGAGGCTTCGACCCCACAGCAACAGAAATTTTAGGAACAAAACAGGAGTTCCTCCGCCTAACCTCGACGACACTGGGAGAACTAGAAGAACAGAAACGAGACAAAAGGTTCGGGGGCATACCAGCAGCCCCAGGAATGAATACCGAAGAATTCAAAGTCCTCTGGAACGTCTCCCTAGCCCAGAACGCCACCACTGTGGACGATAAAGGCACAACACTGATAGACTCCTGGGACCTCTCAGCAAACTATATCCACAAGCCCCTCCCCCGGCAGGAAATTCTCACTCCGAAGCGGATATTCAAATACTCCACCTCCTTCGTTACGCTCCCCGATATCTGCGTATCGGGATACGAGCTGGTTTCGGAGACGGAACCGAAATCCCCTTACGGTTCCCCGGCCAGTGGCAGTAGCGTTGGGATTATGTATCCCGACCTAGGTGCGCGCATCGATATTCAGGGCGTCGGCACGGACAGGGTGTTCTTCTCTATGGATAATAGCACGTTTGGACAGCAGCCATTGGGGGTTTCGGCGCCGGCTATCAGAAAGTATACGCCCGAGAAGCCGTGGGAACATGTGGCGCCCTGGCAGAATATTAGGTCATTGGATTTCTACGAAGATATGCTGAATGCTAGCGCTGTTGTTAGTATTAGGTTTGAGGGGGTGAAGTATGGGGAGAAGAGTTCAGAGATGCAGAATGTCACATCGGTAGAGGCGTTGGCGTGGGTCGGTGCTGGGAATGCGCTGCGGAGTGGAGTTAGTGTGATTGTTCTGGTTGCTGGCTCTGTCGCTGGGTTTTTGGTTCTGACATGAGAGGGATTGTGATCTAAGCGCTTGGCGCCTTGTCTCATGGGCTTATGTTTTATGATGGATTTGTCTCGTTCCTTGATTTCTTGCAGCAACATTTATATTCGGGTTCATAATACGTAACTAATCATTCGGCATATTCCGAGCTCTTAAATTTTAGCTTCACTAGAAGCGGTGCACGTACCTGTAAGGTGTTTATTTTGGCAGCATACAATGCCGCCGTTGGGGGGACAGTTGTCCAATGATAGCTCTCCTGAGGAACCCTAGTCAGAGAATCTCACTCGGACTTGGCAAGTCCCGGTCTTTTTCCCTTGCCTGAGTCGTAAATTGTTTATCACACCCCCAGATCAGGCCCTGAGCCAAATGTCTCTTACAAGGTGGATATCTAAGCCGGCTGATTCTTTAAATCCCGGAACCGGGCACGGGACCGTAATTGGGCACCTCCCCCCGATTTAGCCATCCGATTGTATTTGGAATGGGAGAGGCGACAGCAGACAGAGGGGATGCTCGTGAGTAAGAGAGATATCTCCTTGTAGTATGTGAAGTTCCGGACCCAATCGGTCATGTGCCCATAATGGCGGCTGCCGGTCTACTTCTGCCCCTACCGTATGATTACTATTCCGATCTCATCCTGCCGGATAAATACTTGGTATCTAATCTCGCAAACAAACACATCAAACTTTGTCCCATAAGACGAATAAAGCGCCATTTTTCCTATCTTTCGTCGCACCGCTCGCTATAATACAGTGCCTTCCAAGCCAAACTACAGTAGAATCAGTTGGGAGACAGCACCAGAACACCCTATCGTCAAGTACTCGGGGGAGGGAGGTCATTAAAGCCGGAAAACTATTCCTACTATACTGATCCCATACAATTCTCTACTGGGACAGGGGCCATGTCTTCTAGTTTTCAATGGCCCTCCCGAGTAAAGAAGGACTTTTAAAGGTGGACCCTGGATAAGCATGCCAAGACTCTTTTTTCTTCAAAAAACCCGCATATTAGTTTTTTCTTTTTGCCACCCTCCGCACTTCCCTCACCCCCCCGCTTCCTTGGTAGTTATTGAAACTAAACCTATCGTGACTTAATAACTGATAAGAACTAGCTTCGGAGCTCCTTCGTCACAACCTTTCCCCTTCAAACTCTTTTGCGGAAGGGCGAACAATCAAACGAACAAATTCACAGACGAAAAAACATGGCGGAAGAAACAGCCCAACAGAATCCGCTCCTTCATGGACTAGTTGATATCGGGAGGTGGGCGTTTTCTATTCCAGCTACTAGCTGCTAACAAAAAAGGGAAAAAAAGACAAACATTGAGAGAGGAAACTATTTAATAGTGTGTGTTCGTTTGCTAACAACTCGAATCTAGCAACGGCGTCCGTTTCTCCATCTCAAACCTTGACCCCGCAACAGCCCGTATAATGCCCACCGTCTTCCAGGACCGTGCTGCGATCTCGCTATACGATGCACAGTTCAGCGGGACGACAAAGTCCCCCATCTCCAATGAGGTCATCGGGCAGATCCTGACCTCCATGCGACGCTTCAAGTCCGTCTGCAGTGACTTTGGCGTGCCGGACCAGAATGTCCGCGTAGTTGCAACTGAGGCCACGAGGGAAGCCCAGAACTCTACCGAATTTCGCAACAGGATTACCGAAGCCTCGGGCTGGGATGTGGAGCTTCTTTCCAAAAGCGAGGAAGCGAGAATCGGAGCCGAGGGTGTTGCGAGTTCTATTGGGAGTGTGACCGGCCTCGTCATGGACCTTGGTGGTGGGAGTACGCAGCTTAATTGGATGAGGAGTGAGAAGGGGGTCTGCCGGATGGCGGAGAAACCAGTCAGTATGCCCTATGGGGCTGCAGCACTGACGAAGAGGATTGAAACGGCAATAGATGGAACTGCTATAGGGCTGCTAAGGGATGAAATGAAAGGGAAGATTTCGGAGGCCTTTATCTCGTTGCAAATACCAAGGGATTTGCAGCAAGATGCTGAGGCCGAGGGTGGATTTACCATGTATCTGTCTGGCGGAGGATTCAGAGGGTTTGGATACTTGCTATTGGATCAACACGATATCAAACCCTATCCCTTGCCTATCATCAATGGGTTCAAGGCGCCTGGGAATGCGTTCTCAAGCCTGGCAGATCTGCACTTGGATCCCGAGCTGAGTGATCGCTTGGATGAAAAGTTTAGGATATCCGGCCGCAGAGCAAGACAAATTCCTGCTGTGGCATTCCTGATCAATACACTGATCGAAACCCTCCCCAAAATCAAAACCGTAATTTTCTGCCAAGGTACCTTCCGCTCCCTTTTTCCTCCAATCATTACTTCATTGACAAACAAATCCAGGCGGCGTCCGAGAAGGTGCCCTCTTCGAAAAGCTCCCTCAAGAAATTCGAGCTCAGGATCCACTCCTCGTGGCAACAGTCCCCTTCGCTCCTAGGTCTGCTAAACTCGTCGGTCACCTCCTGAACTATGGCCTCCCCCGCTCGGCCCCCTACATCATCCGTTTTGAGACCGCACCAGCCCTCTCAAACATGCTCATCTACCACTCCAATGTACCCAAAGAATCCCGCGCCTCTTGCGGTCTGCACAGCACCACAACTGGAATTCTCGCCAGCGCCCACGGCCTGACTCACGAGACCCGTGCCCTCCTAGCACTTTCTCTGTGTGAACGCTGGGGCGGAGAAGTCTCCGATTCGAACCTCAAGACTCGTTTGCAAGACCTAGTCGGCCCGGAGTTGGCTTACTGGGCACGTTATTTGGGTGCTATAGCTCGTGTCGTGGGAAACGTGTACCCGACTGGAATCATCGGAGAGGAGAAACTCCGCTTCTTTGCCACGGATGAGATGGCCAACACGGGGGCTATCATACTCAAGGTCGCGATTAGGGAGGACGACCCGGCGACCTGTGCTATCATGGTCATGGATAGTATCAAGGGCCTCGCAAAAGTTGGGAAGAAGAAGAAAAATAGGGATGGGTTTAGGAGGAAGGTGACGTTGAATTTGGTGAGGGATTTGGAGTAATGATTTGTTTGCGGGTTTTTCCTTCCCCTCTGAGGGGGCCCGCTAAGCAACGGCTTCTACGTTTGGCATGAATGAGGGAGAGCGGGGCAGGTGAAGAACGGTGGTGGTGGTGGTTAATGTGGTCTTGAGGATGGTTGGGCTCTCTTTAATGATTGTTTCTTTAGTCTAGGATATCAGTCTCGGTATCCGGTTGTCGACTAATGCCGCGAGGTTTCTGGCGACATGATATCATAAGTTGTGCTAGGGGTTAGACGACAGTATCGTATCGCACCGTATTAAACCATGAATCTCCTGGTGACTACAAGTGTCATAAGTTATCTATGGAACACCAATTGCTCGTATACCCACAACGCAGCAACAGACCCACCATGTCCAAACCCCAGACGTTTTCCAATATTTCCCTCCGATCCGCAAGAAAAAGGAAAAAAAAAGAAAAAACCCTCCAGCACCAAGCGAATAAACTACAGCACGCAACACACAAAGAAGAAGAAACGCCATCCCATCGAGAGCCATAAAATAGAAATAAAAATGTCTGTACAAACTTCCCTTTTCCTCCCTTCCGATGTCATGTTCACTTCTTCTTCTTCCCGGCCCCCGATCCAACAGCGGCGCTCTGCTGGCTCTCGCGCATGGCAGCCCTAGCCTGCCTACTCCCGCCAAGCTTGGGACCTCTCGGCTTCTTATTCTCGTCGCGCTTCTTCTTCCCGTCGCCGCCGCGACGCCGGCGACGGGTCATTAGCGCGTCGAGGAATTCCCGACGGAATTTCTCGGCGATGCGGTCGTCGGCTGCGCCTTCGCTTTCGCGTTGATCTTCGGTTGGGTCTGGGTCTGTGTACATTTCCACTTTGAGAAGAAAAAAGACAACCGTTAGCTCAGTGTTAAGTGTGTGAGGGAGAGGGGGCGTACGTCTGCTCTCTTTAAGGACTTCCTCGACAAGTTTATCTCTTTGTACATCTTGGCTATTCCTGCGTCGGCGGTTCTTCATTTTCTTCCGGTTGGGGATGTTGTTGGCGGTTGGTGTGTTGGGCGCGGTGGAGGGGTCGTCTTCGATTTCTTCACCGCCTTGTAGGCGGCGGGTGGCCTCCTTAGTTCTAGCTATGTTGTGTTTTTTCGTTTCCTCGCCGAGGTCCACTTCGTGGAGTTTCCCCAGTGTTGCGCCGCGGCCTTCGGGAACTACTGGTGTCCAGTATGCAGATTTGGTGCTCTCCTGACCGGTTCTACCACTACCACTACCACCAACCCCCCCTCCGCCTCTAGCACCAGCGTTCCCCCCTCCCACACCAGATCCGTCTCCGCCCCGCTCACCCCGCCGCTTACTCATTTCGCTCTCAATGTACGCCATCATATGCTTATCTACATCCAGAATCTGCCCTGTCTGATGCGTAAACCTGTTCACCACAGCCTCTAATTCTGCCTCTGTCACCGCCGCCCTGGCAGCAGCGTTCCCGTTAGCTCCAGAATCCTGCGCTGTGGCTTGCGGGGTGTGCCTTGGAGCGGAGACTTCCAGCCCTCTGAGTGCAGAGGTTCGCGCGATCTTCTTGCGGAGGCGGAGGATCTCCGTCAGACTAGGAGTTGGTTCTGAGCCTTCGGCGTTGGGGGATCGGGGGGGCGGGGCGGGCGGGATGGCAGAGGTGGTATTTGTTGTTATTGTTTGTGAGGGTTGCGATGGTGCAGCGGCGGTGGTAGTAGTAGGGGTAGCGATAGCGGTAGCGGTAGGCCCGTCATCGTCTTCCACCGGCCTGCGTCGGAATTTCCGGGATTTAGAGCTGGTTGTTGAAGTAAACGAGGGGAATTCAGCTGTTGCCCGTATGGCTGGTGCTATTTGGGAGGTGGTTGCGGATGCTGCTTCGACTTCCATTGTCGCTGTGCTGCTGACTTGTTTATTTGTTTGCCGTTGGAAGTTTTTTGGCGGAATTGGTAAAGTCGCGCTGGGTGGCGAGTGTTGAGGAGGGTTAGGTGGGTAGATGGATGGGGATGGACGGGAGGCGGATGGATGAATAGCAGCAACAGGGAAGGGAAAGGGAAAGAAAGCTGGATTGGCTTGGTGGTTTATGAGTCACGTGATATAGCCTCTCTCCTCTTTTCTTTGGACCATCGACTTTTAGACTAAATTTACTCGTAGACTAGCCTTGTGTGTGAGGATAGCTCGATTACATAAGTTTATCAATATGTAGGCTTTGTCAGCGAACTTTACTCGTCAACCATGCCGCCATGTGCTCCGTACTCGAGTACGGTACGGTAGACTGCCATATGCAGACTATGACCAGCACATAAAAACACAATGGTATTATCTTTTATAGGTACAGATGCCAGAAGTATACTGCCAAGGGAATTATGGGTATTGAGAAGGGTTCATATCCTCCAGGGAGTGGGTATGTATCCTGGGAAGTGCGCCCGCTACAAGTACCCTCATTAAAGGCATCTCTAAGTTACAGGCAGCATACTGGCAGCAGCCCTTGTATCTTGGGAAACGCGAGCGAGGAGAGACCCAACGACTCGAGCTTGACCATGGGCAGCACGACTATCCCAATAGCAACTCAGACATAATTCTTCAGAATTTTATTGAGTGTAGACAAGCTCCAATACTAATACCGATGTTGTAGTCATCTGGGTTCTCCTTCACTTCAGGGCCAAGTTAAACACATCGAATCTCTTGCTGCAGCGCCTGTCAATAAAACCGGCCCTCCACCCAAAGTCGTCAGGAAATCCAAGCATGTTGAATTACGAGGACCTAGGGGTAAAAAAAACTTCCAACGACAATTTTAAAACTAGTCTCCTAAAGAATCCCTTTGCAAAGTCTCTGGTGTCTTTTATGGCATCTGAATCCTATTACCGAGTCCGGAATCAGCAACTAGAATTATCGCAGTGAGTTGTTTGGTAAAGATGCGCTCCAACCAGAGCTTTGTCCTACCGTATATGATACCTCCCCAGATGAAAACAAAAGTTGTAGACCAGCCCTAATCCACCCTTTAAAATAATTATACCTAAGTAAATCACAATATTATTATCATAGTTCCCAATCTAATAATTTTAGATCAAGTTATGCGCAGGTGCGGGTTTTGGTTGTCCAGAACTATTACATAATGCCACCTCTACTATGATTAAGCACCCGGATCTAATCTGATACATCTAGATTTACGACACGATTAATTTTCGTCCGATAACCCCACCAACAGAGGGAGCAACGCCCACCTTTTACGATCCCTATTTTCCTTCTTTCACACTCGGGAAGCGAGGCCCATCGACTGAGATGATCAGAGCTCTTCCCAGATCGTGGACACTGTGTTCAAGATGTTTGCGAAAGAAAGTTCAGATCCGGAGGCTTGCTACCGCCGTTGAACCCGGTGCTCTGTCGTTGTCGGCGGCAAGAACTTTTTCACCAACGATCCACACTAATCCTGCTGCTGCGAAGGAAGATAAGATTCTTAGAGATATATTGTAACTCCCTCCCCTCTATTCCTTCAAATTTAGCACTCCTAATGACAATAAATGAATTCGACGGCTGATAAATCGTACTCAGTGACAATCCAGACGTCTGGAAGTCATTCAATGCGAAATCGCACGCACCCACCACTCCTCGAACGGGCTTGTTCCAGAACAAATACCTGACATCACCGGCCGGGTTCCAGAAATATGCGAATCGAACGTTGGAAAAAGCGCGGGCGCTCGTCGATAAAATTGTTAAAGCGCAGTCCCCGGAGGAATTACTGCGTGTTGTGAGGGATTTGGATAGGCTTAGTGACCTGCTGTGTCGAGTCATAGACATGGCGGATTTCGTCCGGTCCACGCACCCGACAATGGATATTGTGGTGGCGGCACGTGAGGCCTACGGACTCATGTACGAGTACATGAATATCTTGAATACTACTACGGGACTCCACTTGGCTTTAAAGAGGGCGCTGGAGAACCGGGAGGTTGTTGCGCAGTTGTCTGGTGAGGAGAAAAGCGTTGCGAGGATTTTATACAAGGATTTCGAAAAGAGTGGGATTAACCTCCCCGCTGCGGCACGGAAGAAGTTTGTCGAGTTGAGCAATCGGGTTGCGGAATTGGGGCCTGAGTTTACCAATGGGATGGCGCCACAGAAGAGCGTGCTCAAGTTTCCGAGCTCGAAACTGCGCGGGATGGATCCGCTGGTTGTTCGGGGGCTATCGAGTAAGGGGACTGTGACGCTGCCGACTGTTGGGATGCCGGCGAATCATGCTTTGAAGACGGTAGAGGATGAGGAGGTTCGGAAGGAGGTGTATCTTGCTTGCCACACCAGTTCCAAGAAGCAGCTAGGAATTCTGGAGGAGATCCTGAGGACCAGAGCGGAATTGGCGCAGTTGGTCGGGTGTGAATCCTATGCGGAAGCAACGCTTGGAGATAAAATGGCTCAGTCGCCCGAGGCTGTTTTCAAGTTTTTAAATGCTCTGTTAGAGGCTAACAAACCCGCTGCTATATCGGAGAAAAATATCCTACAGAGTATCAAGAAGGAAGGAAGCGACATTCCATTACAAGCTTGGGATAAAGACTACTACACCGCGAAGCTAATCCATGCAATCCGCTCCCACCGCGGTTCATCCGACCTTCTCTCCTCCTACTTCTCACTGGGGACTGTGATGCAAGGCCTCTCGAGACTCCTAACAAGACTTTATGGCGTCCGCTTCGTTCCCCGCGAGACTTCCCCTGGAGAGACCTGGAACGACGACGTCCGGCGCTTGGATATCTTCGACGAATCCGACGGACACATAGCAGTAGTCTACTGCGACCTCTTTGAGCGCCGGGGAAAGAACCCAAACCCAGCACACTTTACTGTCCGTTGTTCCCGAGAAATCACCGACGAGGAGTACCTCGAGTCCGCTCTCTCCGGGGACCGTGAAGACGACGGCATGGCCTCTGCCCGGCGGGCGGACGGCAAACTCTACCAGCTCCCCACGATAGCACTAATCTGTGACTTCCCCCGCGGAGACCTAAGCAAATGCCCCACGCTCCTAAGTTTCCGCGAAGTCCAAACCCTGTTCCACGAGATGGGCCACGCAGTGCACTCCTTCCTGGGGCGCACAAGCCTTCACAACGTCTCGGGAACCCGCTGCGCAACCGACTGGGCTGAGCTACCCAGCGTATTAATGGAGCACTTTGCCCGATCCCCCGCCGTCCTCTCCCTCTTCGCGCGCCACTATGAAACCGACGAGCCCGTGCCCACGCATCTCATCGCCGACCGCCTACATCAGGAATCCCTCGCTGAAGCCACTGAAGCTCACGGCCAGATAATCCTAGCCCTACTCGACCAACACTATCACTCCTCACTCCCGCTCTCCCGCGACTTTGACTCCACCGCTGTATTCCACGAGATCAATCGCGCTTATGCATTAATGCCGGCTGGAGAAGGTACCAGCTGGCAAGGCTTCTTTGGGCATTTGTTCAGCTATGGCGCGACATATTATGCTTATCTATTTGACCGTGCGATCGCGGCAAAGGTATGGAAGGATGTGTTCGAATCGGAGCCGACCCGGCGGGAAAATGGAGAGAGGCTTAAGGAGGAGGTTCTCAGGTGGGGGGGTGGCAGGAGTGGGTGGAAGTGTCTTGCTGGAGTACTCGGTAAGAGGGAGCTCGAGGAGGGGGGTGAGAGGGCGATGATAGAGGTCGGGAGATGGGGGAGTGATCTGAAGTAATCTTGGGGATTGGCGGTTAGGGTTTGATGCTCTCTTTTTTTTCCTGTCGTTTCTGCTTTTGTGGATGGGCGGTTGCTTACCTTGGGATTACACGGGGCTTTGTTCTTGTACAAGTACAATTTAGTTTAGACAGAAAATGTATGTTCCCCACCCATCATGTTCAGACACTCCACATGTGCTATCTATATTATGCACTAGACCGCTATAGCTACATCCACAACCTATATAGCTTGTACACAAATACGAGTAGACAGGCAAGTGCAAAACAAAAGAGTACTGACACCAACCGCGCACGGCCCCCTCGCGTTGGACCTCCAACCTCCAAGTCCAGTGCAACAGGTCACACGAGTGATCTCCCGTGATGCAGGCCACCAGCAACCCCCATACAAAATTCCAGTTTACCCGCCATCGCACACAACACTCCCTCCCACGCGCCGCGATACTCCAGAAGGTGTTCCAGAAGAGAAGACAAAATACCCAGGCGCAAAAAAAAAGGAGTCAAGCCCCCGCACTCACGCCACGGCATTCATGAAATAATCTTCATGCATGCACGCTCTCGACCCCCTGGCACCTCCAGCCCCGAGCACGTATCCTAACCGCACAACCTATTGAGCCCCACACTCCTGGAACATCTCCTCCAGTCCTTGGTTTTTTCTTTTCAGAGTCGGGGGGAAGAGTTGCGTTGGTATAATGACGATGTGGTCTCAGCTTCTGCCGGTATTTTAAGCCTGGGAAAACATATATTCGTAGGCGAGGAGATCATATAAACGAGATGCCGTGGGTGTTTGCATGGTGCTGTGCACGTTAGTTAATACCGTCCCCCCCCCCCCCTACCCACACCCTCTGACTGCGTTGGTGTAGCAAAATCGACTCCTCCTATCAACGGCCGCACCTACTCTATCAACGGAACAAGTATTCGTTTCTTTGGGGGGGTGGGGGAGTGCTTTGCTATTGATCCGGTGTAAAGTACCAGGCATTGGTTATCCTCAGGCAACTATCGGAAGCCGGGTCCTAGGCTTAATTCCCTGCTGGTGATGATTGGTTTACTACCGAACGGTTTCTCCATGTGGGGGGGGGGGGGACAGAAAAAATCTGCTGGGGGGGGGTTGGATATCTACGGCAGCCTTCACCAATAAGGCTTCCGGGCCAGCGAGGAAGCTTAGGGTCCAGAGTTTGTCATAAGGAATCACTCGTTTCTTGGGCCTTCATGGTTGGAGTTAGTTGCAGTCGGTGGGTTTGTGATGGATGATAAGTATTTAGCCCCCCTAAATTACTCGTACATCACTGTTATACTATGGGCGTGTGGTGGCCCGCTCTGCTCCGTTCATCGCCCGCTCCCCCCCCCCCCCTCCTCTAACCATCTATGTATCATACACAAGATACTCCACTCCCATTGCCCGTTTTCTGCTTCCCTTTTCCCACCTCCAACCTCGCCAACCTTTCCAACCTTGCCAACATAAGAGTCTAAAACAGAATAAACTCCTAATATCCAGACCGCGATCCTACAAACAGTCCTACCGTCTCAAACCAAATAATATCACACTCACAAACATACGCTTAGAACGACACCTGCTAACATCCAGTCGCCCATCACACCCGGGACGTAATACGCAAAACCCCTTCGAGCTCCTCCTTCCTTCCTTC
>Ga0307509_10003739_pt1 | contig 22680 bp, 21 predicted proteins | sample 10_EM_MG_FD_202245 | JGI IMG/M metagenome (GOLD analysis project Ga0307509, IMG submission 202245) | Populus trichocarpa ectomycorrhiza microbial communities from riparian zone in the Pacific Northwest, United States - 10_EM | ecosystem: Host-associated > Plants > Roots > Unclassified | place... | reverse complement strand
GTGATGGCACTGGGCAAGAAGATCAAGAAGACCTGCGTGGTCTCGGGCGTGTGCGACGGCTTCATCGGCAACCGCATGATCGAGCAGTACTCGCGCCAGGCCGGCTTCCTTCTCGAGGAAGGCTGCACGCCGGCACAGGTCGACAAGGCGATGGAGAAGTTCGGCATGGCGATGGGCCCGTTCCGCATGGGCGACCTGGCCGGCAACGACGTGGGCTGGTTCATCCGCAAGCGCCGCTACCTCGAGAAACCCGACATGCGCTACAGCAAGACCGCCGACCTGCTGTGCGAGATGGGCCGCTACGGCCAGAAGACCGGCGCCGGCTGGTACGACTACGTGCCGGGCAAGCGCGACGCGATCCCGAGCAAGGTCGTCACCGACATGATCGAGAAGCACCGCGCCGACCTGGGCATCACGCCGCGCAAGATCAGCGACGACGAGATCGTGCAGCGCCTGGTGTTCGCGCTCGTCAACGAGGGCGCGAAGATCGTCGACGAAGGCATCGCGCTGCGCGCATCCGATATCGACATGGTCTACCTGACCGGTTACGGCTTCCCGCTGCACCGCGGCGGGCCGATGAACTACGCCGACCAGTTCGGCCTGTTCAACGTCGTCGCAGCGATGAAGCGCTTCGCGGCCAACCCGCTGGACGACGCGTCGTTCTGGGTGCCGGCGCCGCTGCTCGCGAAGCTGGCGGCCGAAGGCCGCTCTTTCAGCTGACTGTTCAGCTGATCGCGATGCGCAAGCTGTTCGCACTGATGGGCGTCGTCGTCCTCGCGCTGGCCATCGCGGTCGGCGCGAAGACGCTGCTGATGCCGTCCCGGCAACTCGCGGTCGCAGCGGTCACGCCAGTGACCGTCGACGCAGCCGCGGCGACGGCACGGCTCTCTGCTGCGGTGAAGCTGAAGACGATCGCGTCGCCCGACGATGTCGATGCGAACGCGGGCGAGTTCATCGGCCTGCATGCGCTGCTGCAGGCCAGCTTCCCGAAGGCGCATGCGGTGTTGAAGCGCGAACTCGTCGGCAAGTACGGCCTCGTCTACACCTGGCCCGGCAGCGACGCCAAAGCCCCGGCGATCGCGCTGATGGCGCACCAGGACGTCGTGCCGATCGCGCCCGGCACCGAAAGCGACTGGCAGCAGCCGCCGTTCTCTGGCAACCAGAAGGACGGCTTCGTCTGGGGCCGCGGCTCGTGGGACGACAAGGGCAACCTGATGTCCATCATGGAGGCGGTCGAGATGCTCGCTGCCTCCGGCTTCCAGCCGCGCCAGACCGTCTACCTGATCTTCGGCCAGGACGAAGAGATCGGCGGCCTGCGCGGCGCCACCCAGGTCGCCAAGCTGTTCAAGGAGCGCGGCATCCACCTGCAGTTCGTGCTCGACGAGGGCCTGCTGATCACCGACGGCGTGCTCGCCGGCCTGAACAAGCCGGCCGCGTTGATCGGCGTGGCCGAGAAGGGCTACATGAGCCTGCAGCTGACCGCGAGCGCCACGCCCGGTCATTCGTCGATGCCGCCGCCGCAGGCCGAGACCTCGGCCATCGGCATGATGAGTGCGGCGCTGGCGCGACTCGAAGACCAGCAGATGCCGCTCGCGGTGCGCGGCTTGTCGAAGGAGATGTTCGAGACGCTGGCACCCGAGATGAGCGGGCCGAACCGCGTGTTCCTGTCCAACCTGTGGCTGTTCAAGCCCCTCATCGAGCAGCAGCTTCAGCGCGGCGCGAGCACCAATGCCTCGCTGCGCACGACGACCGCGCTGACGGTGTTCAACGCCGGCAATGCCGACAACGTGCTCCCCGGCCGCGCGAGCGCGACGGTGAACTTCCGCCTGCTGCCGGGCGACAGCAGTGAGGCCGTGATCGCCCACGTGAACGAGGCGGTGAAGAACCCGGCGATCAAGGTCGAGAAGGGGCCTGGTTTTTCGGAAGCCTCGAAGGTCGCGGCCACCGACGCGGCCGGCTTCCAGCTCATCAACAAGACGCTGCGCCAGCTGCACCCGGACGTGATCGTGGCGCCCGGGCTGATGATCGGTGCGACCGACTCGCGCTATTTCGACGGCGTGGCCGACAACGTCTACAAGTTCTCGCCGGTGCGCGCGAAGCCTGAAGACCTGAAGCGCTTTCACGGCACCAACGAACGCATCTCGACCGACAACTACGTCGAGCTGATCCAGTTCTACCACCAGCTGATCAGCAACAGCGCGCCCGCGCCCTGAGGAGACACGCGATGAACGACAGAGCGAACTTCACCCGCATGGAGCACAGCACGCAAGACGACTGGCGCAAGATCGGCGGCGAGTTCATGCCGTTCGCGCGCCAGCTGCCCGACCGCCTGATGGCGCACCTGAAGGTGCTCGAGGGCGACTACGGCGGCTTTCCGATCGACCGCTACACGCACTCGCTGCAGACCGCGACCAACGCGCTGCGCGCCGGCCGCGACGAGGAGTACGTGGTGTGCGCGCTGTTCCACGACATCGGCGACACGCTGGGTACTTTCAACCACTTCGACATCGCCGCGGCCATCCTGAAGCCCTTCGTCAGCGACGAGAACCTGTGGATGGTGCAGAACCACGGCATCTTCCAGGGCTACTACTTCTTCCACCACATCGGCCTGGACCGCCACCTGCGCGACCAGTTCACCGGCCACGCGCACTACGAGCGCACGGCCGAGTTTTGCGACCTCTACGACAACCCGGCCTTCGACGCCAAGGCCGAGACGCTGCCGATGAGCGAGTTCGAACCCATGGTGCGGCGCGTCTTCGCGCAGCCGCGCAACAGCATCTACAAGGCCTCGACGGCGCTTGCCGCGAACGCCTGACCCCATCGACTTACAGGAGAGACCTATGACCAGCGCCGTGATCGTTTCCACCGCCCGCACCCCGCTCGCGAAGAGCTGGAAGGGTGCTTTCAACATGACGCACGGCGCCACGCTGGGCGGCTTCGCGGTCAAGGCCGCGGTCGAACGCGCCGGCATCGAGTCCGCCGAGGTCGACGACGTGATCATGGGCTGCGCCACGCCCGAGGGCGCGACCGGCAGCAACATCGCGCGCCAGATCGCGCTGCGCGCCGGCCTGCCGGTCACGACCAGCGGCGTCACGGTGAACCGCTTCTGCTCGAGCGGTCTGCAAACCATCGCGATGGCGGCGCAGCGCATCATCGCGAACGAGTCCGACGTGATCGTCGCCGGCGGCGTCGAGAGCATCTCGTGCGTGCAGAACGAAGCCAACCGCCACATGGGCGCCGACCCGTGGCTGGTGGAGCACAAGCCCGAGATCTACTGGAACATGCTGCAGACCGCGGAGCAGGTCGCCAAGCGCTACAAGATCGGCCGTGAGCGCATGGACCAGTACGGCGCCGCGAGCCAGCAGAAGGCCGCCGCCGCGCAGGCGGCCGGCAAGTTCAACGACGAGATGGTGAGCTGCACCGTGATGGCCGGCGTGGCCGACCCGGTGATGGGCCTGCGCACCAAGGAAGTGACGATCACGTCCGACGAAGGCATACGCGCCGGCACCACCTACGACGGCATCAAGGACCTGCGCTCGGCCTTGCCCGGCGGCCTGATCTCGGCCGGCAACGCGAGCCAGTTCAGCGACGGTGGCGGTGCCTGCGTCGTGATGAGCGAGGCCTTGGCCAGCAAGCGGAATCTGAAGCCGCTCGGCCGCTTCCTCGGCTTCGCCGTGGCCGGCTGCGAGCCCGACGAGATGGGCATCGGCCCGGTGTTTGCGGTCCCCAAGGTGCTCAAGCGCCTGGGCCTGACTGTCGCCGACATCGACCTCTGGGAACTGAACGAAGCCTTCGCGGTGCAGGTGCTGTACTGCGCCGACACGCTGGGCATCCCGATGGACCGGCTGAACGTCAACGGCGGTGCGATCGCGGTCGGCCACCCGTATGGCGTCAGCGGCCAGCGCCTGACCGGCCACGCGCTGATCGAAGGCAAGCGTCGCGGTGCGAAGAAGGTCGTCGTGACCATGTGCATCGGCGGCGGCATGGGTGCGGCCGGCGTGTTCGAGGTGCTTTGATCGAGATCGACATGGCCGAGCCGGTCACCGTCGACGCGGCGGCCTTTCTGGCGATGGGCCGCGAGGTGCTGTCGCAGCAGCCGTTCAGCGTGCTGCTGGGTGCCGAGCTGATCGCGTTGGAACCCGGTCGCTGCGAACTCGGCCTCGTCATCACCGCGCAGCTGAAGCAGCAAATGGGCTTCGCGCACGGTGGTGTCGTCAGCTACCTGGCCGACAACGCGCTGACCTATGCCGGCGGCACCGCGATGCGCGTGCCCGTCGTGACCAGCGAATACAAGATCAACTACGTGCGCCCGGCGATCGGCGAGCGCCTCGTCGCACGGGCCCGAGCGGTGCACGTGAGCCAGTCGCAGGCGGTGTGCCAGTGCGAGGTGTTCGCGGTGACCGCGGGCCAGGAAAAGCTCTGCGCGATCGCCCAAGGCACGATCGCGAAGCTGAGCGAGAAGAACGGAACCCCCTCATGAGCTACCGACAGACCCTGGACTTTCTGCTCAACGACTGGTTGGACGTCGAATCGCTCGCGAGTCGCCCGCGCTTCGCCGACCACTCGGCCGAGACCTTCGCGTCGGTGCTCGACACCTGCGAGCGCCTCGCACGCGACAAGTTCGCGCCGTTCAACCGCCAGGCCGACACCGAGGAGCCGCACTTCGATGGCGAGCGCGTCCACCTGCCGCAGGCCAGCCACGACGCGTCGCGCGCCTACGCCGAGACCGGCATGCTGGCTGCGGCGCAGGACTACGAGATCGGTGGCATGCAACTGCCCTGCGTCGTGCAGATGGCGGCCAACGGCTTCTTTGCCCGCGCTGGCGGCAACGTGGCCGGTGGTGCGATGCTGACCAGCGGCAACGCCAACCTGCTGATGGTGCACGGCACGGCACTGCAGCAGACCGTGTTCGCGAAGCAGGAGTTCGCCGGCCGCTTCTCGGGCACGATGTGCTTGAGCGAACCGCAGGCGGGCTCCAGCCTGTCCGACGTCGCCACGCGCGCGACACCCGATGGCGATGGCTTCGAGGCCGACCCACTGGGCGCGCGCTACCGTCTGCGCGGCAACAAGATGTGGATCAGCAACGGCGAGCACGAGCTGACCGACAACATCATCCACCTCGTGCTGGCCAAGATCCCCGGGCCCGACGGCAAGCTGATCCCCGGGACCAAGGGCATCTCGCTGTTCATCGTGCCGAAGAAGCTGGTGGGCACCGATGGCGAACTCACCGGTGAGCGCAACGACGTCGCGCTCGCGGGCCTGAACCACAAGCTGGGCAACCGCGGCATCCCGAACACGCTGCTGAACTTCGGCGAGGGCAAGTTCCCGGTGCGGGGCGCCAGCGGCGCCATCGGCTACCTCGTCGGCAAGCCGCACGAGGGATTGCGCTGCATGTTCCACATGATGAACGAGGCGCGCATCGCGGTCGGCATGGGGGCGACGATGCTGGGCTACGCCGGCTACGAGGCCGCGCTGGACTACGCGAGGAACCGTCCGCAGGGCCGGGCCATGGGCGTGGGCGGCAAGGACGCCGCGCAGCCGCAGATTCCCATCATCCAGCACGCCGACATCAAGCGCATGCTGCTGGCGCAGAAGAGCTATTGCGAAGGCGCGCTCGCCCTCGAGCTGTATTGCGCGCGCCTCGTCGACGAGCAGCACACCGGCACGCCCGAAGCCTCGCGCGATGCCGCGCTGCTGCTGGAGATGCTGACGCCGATCGCGAAGAGCTGGCCCAGCGAGTGGTGCCTCGAGGCCAACAGCCTGGCGATCCAGGTGCACGGCGGCTACGGCTACACGCGCGACTTCCCGGTCGAGCAGTACTGGCGCGACAACCGCCTGAACATGATCCACGAGGGCACGCACGGCATCCAGGGCCTGGACCTGCTCGGCCGCAAGGTCGTGATGCAAGAGGGCGCAGGGCTCGCGCTGCTGGCCCGCACCGTGAACGCGACCGTCGAGCACGCGCTGGCCGCGCCGGCCCTGGCCGAGCACGCGAACGCGCTGGCCGGTGCGTTGAAGCACCTCGGCAACGCGACCCGTGCCGCGTGGTCCACCGGCGACCCGGACGAAGCGCTGGCGAACGCGACACCCTACCTGCAGGCCTTCGGTCACACCGTGCTCGCGTGGATCTGGCTCGACGTCGCATTGCGCGCGCGCCAGCAGCTCGACGCCGCGCAGGGTGATGCCGCACTGCTGCAAGGCCAGCTTGCGGCCTGCACCTATTTCTTCCACTACGAGTTGCCGCGCACCACCGCGTGGCTGAAGGTGGTCGAGACCCGCGACGCCACCTGCCGCACGATGGACGAGGCCTGGTTCTGACATGGCCGGCACCAAGCGCATCGAGAAATGGGTCTGGGTCCTGGTCTACGCCGGCCTGGCCATCCTCGGCCTCGGGTTGGCCGTGCAGCGCAGTGATGCGCCGCTGGGCTGGGGCCTGGCGTCGATAGGCGCCACGCTGATCGCCGGCGGCGCGGTGTTGGTGTGGCTGCGCTCGCGCATGACCGCCGACAAGACCTGAACGACCTACACGGAGACAACCACATGAGCACCCCCGTCCAGAAACTCTTTGACCTCACGGGCCAGACCGCCCTGATCACAGGCGGCTCGCGCGGCCTCGGGCTGCAGATGGCGCATGCGCTCGGCGAAGCGGGCGCGAAGATCATGCTCAGCTCGCGCAAGGCCGAAGACCTCGAACAGGCCGCGGCCGAGTTGCAGGCCGCCGGCATCGACGCGCGCTGGATCGCCGCCGATTGCTCGAAGGAAGAAGACACGCGCCGCCTCGCCGACCAGACGCTGGAGCGCATGGGCCGCATCGACATCCTCGTCAACAACGCCGGTGCCAGCTGGGGCGCCGCGGCCGAAGACCACCCGGTGCCCGCGTGGGACAAGGTGATGAACCTCAACGTGCGCGGCTACTTCATTCTTGCCCAGCAGGTCGCCCGCATCGCGATGATCCCGGCCAAGCGCGGCCGCATCATCAACATCGCGTCGATCGCGGGGCTGAACGGCAACCCGCCCGAGATGCAGACACTGGCCTACAACACCTCGAAGACGGCAGTGATCGGCTTCACGAAGACGCTCGCCGCCGAATGGGGCAAGTACAACATCACCGTCAACGCGATCTGCCCCGGCTTCTTCATGACCAAGATGGCGGCCGGCCTGATCACCCACCTTGGCGAAGACAAGATGGCCGCGAAGGCGCCGCTCGGCCGCCTCGGCGACGACGACGACTTGAAGGGCCTGACGCTGCTGTACGCGAGCGCGGCCGGCAAGCACATCACCGGGCAGTGGCTCGCGGTCGACGGCGGCGTGAGCGTCGTGCTCGGCGCGGCGTGAACGAGTGAGCGCACGGGCAACGAGATGAGCATCCCCTTCGGCGTTCACGTTCCGTTCATCGAGCACCTGGGCTTCGCGCTCGAGCGCTTCGAGGGCGGTGAATCGGAGCTGCGCTACATCGCACGGCCCGAGCACCTGAACAGCTTCAACGTGACGCACGGCGGCGCCTGCATGGCCTTGCTCGACGTCACGATGGCGGCCGCCGCGCGCAGCGTTCAGCAGGACATGGGCGTGGTCACGATCGAGATGAAGACCACCTTCATGCAGCCAGCCGTCGGTCCGCTGGTCGCGAAGGGCCGGTTGATGCACCGCACCGCGACGATGGCTTTCACCGAAGCGACGGTGTTCGATGCGAAGGGTCGCGTCTGCACGCACGCGACCGGCACGTTCAAGTATGTCAAGCGGCTGCCGGTCGGCCCGACCGCGGTCAACACGCTGCAGCCGCCGCTTTCCACCGATTGAATTTCCAGGAGTCTTTCATGACCACCAACCAGCAAGTCCACCTCGTGTCGCGTCCCGAGGGTGAAGCCTCGCTCGCCAACTTCAAGCTCGTCGAGGCCACCGTGCCCGACCTGAAAGACGGCCAGGTGCTCGTGCGCCACCATTACATGAGCCTGGACCCGTACATGCGCGGCCGCATGAACGACGCGAAGAGCTACGCCGTGCCGCAGCCGCTGAACGCCGTGATGCAGGGCGGCACGGTAGGCGAGATCGTCGCGTCGAAGAACCCGGCCTACGCGGTCGGCGACAAGGTCGTCGGCTTCGGCGGCTGGCAGCAGTTCAGCGTCGTCGACGCCGGCACGCCGGGTGTGCTGCGCAAGGTCGACACGACGCACATCCCGCTGTCGGCCTACCTCGGCGCGGTCGGCATGCCCGGCGTGACCGCCTGGTACGGCCTGACGCAGATCTGCAAGCCGGTGGCCGGCAAGACCATCGTCGTCAGCGCGGCCAGTGGCGCGGTCGGCAGTGCGGTCGGCCAGCTTGCGAAGGCGCGCGGTTGCCGCGCGGTCGGCATCGCCGGCGGCGCCGACAAGTGCGGCTACGTGGTGGGCGAACTCGGCTTCGACGCCTGCGTCGACTACAAGGCGCACAAGGATGCGAAGTCGCTGTACGACGCAGTGAAGGACGCGACACCCGACGGTGTCGATGGCTATTTCGAGAACGTCGGCGGCGCCGTGCTGGACGCGGTGCTGCCGCGCATGAACGCGTTCGGCCGCATCGCCCTGTGTGGGATGATCAGCGGCTACGACGGCGAGCCCATCCCGCTGAAGCAGCCGCAGCTGCTGCTGACGAACCGGCTCACGCTCGAAGGCTTCATCGTCAGCGAGCACATGGAGTTCTGGCCCGAGGCGTTGAAAGAGCTCGGCGGGCTGGTCGCGACCGGCAAGCTCAAGTACCGCGAGAGCGTCGCGCAAGGCCTGGCCGCCGCACCCGAGGCCTTCCTCGGCTTGCTGAAGGGGCGGAATTTCGGCAAGCAGGTCGTCAAGCTGGTCTGAGTCATGGGCACGGCCACGCATGAGGTGACGAACCAGCCGGTGTCGCTGGTCGGGCACAACGTGTACGCAGGCGATCGCGCGCTGCGCGATGCGCTGGCGTTCCACTTGCCGGGCGCCGGCGAGTCACCGCGTGTGGCCTTCGGCGCGCTACTCGGCAGCGAGGCGATGCAGACCCATGCGCGGCTCGCGAACGTGCACAAGCCCTTGCTGCACACGCACGACCGCTTCGGCCACCGCACCGACACCGTCGAGTTCCACCCGAGCTACCACGCGCTGCTCGGCGCCGCCGTCGAGGCCGGACTGCACGCGACGCCGTGGTCGCGCGGGCCGGGTGCGCACCTCGAGCGCGCCGCGGGCTTTCTGATGTTCACGCAGCTCGAGCCCTCGGTGCTGTGCCCGATCTCGATGACCTATGCCGTCACGCCCGCACTGCGCGACAACGCGGCCGTGTTCGGCGACTGGTTCGACAAGCTCGCGAGCACGCGCTACGACCCGCGACTGGCGTTTGTCGGCACCAAGATCGGCGTGACCATGGGCATGGGCATGACCGAGAAGCAGGGCGGTTCGGACGTGCGCGCGAACACGACGCGGGCCGAGTTCGTCGCGGACGACGCCTGGGGTGCCTGCTACCGGCTCACCGGCCACAAGTGGTTCTTCTCGGCACCCATGAGCGACGCGTTTCTCGTGCTCGCGCAGACACCCGCGGGCCTGGGCTGCTTCTTCCTGCCGCGCGTGTTGCCCGACGACAGCGTCAACGCGATCGCGATCCAGCGCCTGAAGGACAAGCTCGGCAACCAGGCGAACGCGAGTTCCGAGGTCGAGTTCAACGGTGCGCTCGCGTGGCGCGTCGGCGAAGAAGGCCGCGGCATTGCGCAGATCCTCGAGATGGGCACCTTGACCCGGTTGGACTGCGCGCTTGGCACCGCCGGCCTGATGCGCGGCGCGGTGGCGCTGGCGTTGAACCATGCCGCCCAGCGCCAGGCCTTCGGCAAGCCGCTCGCCGACCAGCCGCTGATGAAGAACGTGCTCGCCGACCTGGCGCTCGAATCCGAGGCCGCGACCGCGCTGGCGATGCGGCTGGCCCGTGCCGTCGACCGGCAGGACGATCCGTTCGAGACCCTGATGCGCCGCGTGCTGACGCCGGTCGCGAAGTTTTGGGTCTGCAAGCGCGGCAGCGCGCTCGCGCAGGAGGCGATGGAATGCCTGGGCGGCAACGGCTACGTCGAGGAACACGGCGAAGGCGTGATGGCACGCATCTACCGCGAGATGCCGCTGAACTCGATCTGGGAAGGTGCCGGCAACATCATGGCCCTGGACCTGATGCGCGCGCTGCGCAAACGCGACGGCAAGAGCGGCGACACCGTTCAGGCGCTGGCCACCGAACTCGCGACGACGCGCGGGGCGAATCCCTTGCTCGACCGCTTCTCCGACGCCTTGTTCGCACGGCTCGCCGATGGCGCCGGCGATGAGGCCGACGCGCGCCGCCTCGCGCAGGACGTCGCGCTGGCCGTGCAGGCCTCGCTGCTGCGTCGCCACGCGCCCGACTTCACGTTCGACGCCTTCTGCCGCTCGCGCCTCGCGGCCGGCGGTCCGCAGGTGTTCGGCACGCTGCCCGCGGGCATCGCGTTCGATTCCCTCATCCAGCGCGCGATGCCGCACGGAAGCTCATGACCGAACTGATTCTTCACCACTACCAGGGCTCGCCGTTCTCCGAGAAGGTGCGCCTGATCCTCGGTTTCAAGGGCATGGCCTGGCGCTCGGTGATCGTGCCGGCCATCCTGCCCAAGCCCGACGTGATGGCGCTGACCGGCGGCTACCGCCGCACGCCCTTCATGCAGATCGGTGCCGACATCTATTGCGACACCGCGCTGATGTGCCGCGTGATCGACACCTTGAACCCCGAACCGCCGCTGTACCCGGCGTCGACCTCGGGCGTGGCCGAGATCATCGCGCAGTGGGCCGACACGACGCTGTTCTGGACCGCGGTGCCGTTCACGATGCAGCCGGCCGGCATCGCGCACGTGCTCGCCGGCGCGCCGCCCGAGGCGCTGAAGGCCTTCGGCGCCGACCGCGCCGCGATGTCGCCGAACCTGAAGCGCGCGACACTGGCTGATGGTGCCGCGCAACTGCACAGCTACCTCGGCCGGCTCGAGCACCTGCTCGCCGACGGCCGCCCCTTTCTGCTCGGCGCACTGCCCGGCATCGCCGACTTCTCGGCCGCGCAGTCGATCTGGTTCATCCGCCTCGCACCGCCGGTGGCCACGCTGCTGGACGCCTATCCGCGCGTGCTCGGCTGGTACGCCAAGGTCCATGCCTTCGGTCAAGGCCAGTCGACGAAGATGACGAGCACCGAGGCGATCGCCGTGGCCGCACAAGGCCTGACCGCGGCGACCTCGTTCACGGCCGAGCCCGGTCTCGCCGAAGGCGACGAGGTCACCGTCACGCCGACCGACTATGCGCACGATCCGGTCATCGGGCGTCTCAAAGGCCTGGGCCGCGACGAGGTCGTGATCGCGCGCACCGACGCGCGCGCCGGCACGGTGCATGTGCACTTCCCGCGCATCGCGTTCCAGGTCAAGAAACTCATCCCTGCCACCGTTTGACGAGAGAGAGACGAATCGATGAAGAACTTCAAGGGCCGCACGGCCGTGATCACCGGCGCCGGTTCGGGCTTCGGCCTCGAGGCCTCGCGCATCGCCGCGGGCCTGGGCATGAACATCGTGATGGCCGACGTGCAGCAGGACGCGCTGGACAAGGCCGTTGCCGAGATCACCGCGCTCGGCGCGACCGTGCTGCCGTTCCGGCTCGACGTGGCCAAGGCGGCGGAAGTCGAGGCGCTCGGCGCGGCCACCTTCAAGCGTTTCGGCGCGCCGCATTTCGTGTTCAACAACGCCGGCGTCGGCGCCGGCGGGCTGATCTGGGAGACCACGCTGAAGGACTGGGAGTGGGTCGTCGGCGTCAACCTGATGGGTGTGGCGCACGGCATCCGCGTGTTCACGCCGATGATGCTCGAAGCCGCCGCGAAGGATCCGGGTTACGAGGGCCACATCACCAACACCGCGTCGATGGCCGGGTTGTTGAACGCGCCCAACATGGGCGTCTATAACGCGACCAAGAGCGCGGTCGTCGCGATGAGCGAGACGTTGTACCAGGACCTGAAGCTGGTCACCGACCAGATCAGCGCGTCGGTGCTGTGCCCGTTCTTCGTGCCCACCGGCATCACGCAAAGCCAGCGCAACCGCCCGGCCGAGATGACCGACGCCGACCGCAAGCTCACGCGCAGCCAGCTCATCGGCCAGGCCATGAGCGACAAGGCCGTCAGCAGCGGCAAGGTCACGGCCGCGCAGGTCGCGCAGAACGTGTTCGACGCGATCGCGCAGCGCCAGTTCTACGTCTACAGCCACCCGAAGTCGCTCGCCAGCGTGCAGGTGCGGCTCGAAGACATCATGACCCCGCGCAACCCGACCGACCCGTTTGCGCACAAGCCCGAACTCGGCGAGGCGCTGCGGGCCCAGCTGCGCGCCGTCGACTGATCAGCAGCCGAGCTTGACAGCCTGCACCGGTCGGCCGGTGTCGGCATTCACGACGACGAAGTTGACCTGGCGCGGGTGGGCCGGGTCGTTTGTCGAGGCCAGTTCGAGCGGCCAGTTGACCGCGTCAGCCGTTGTCGACCACGCCGCGAGCGGCCGGTAGTCGCGCACAACGAAGTCATGGTGCAGCGTCACGCCCTCGTTCTCGCCTGCCTTCACCGCGCTGGCGTGGGCCTGCTCGGTGACGGCCCAATAGGCTGCCAGGCGCGCGGGCGCGCCGGGCAGGGGCGTGACGGTCGCGGTGACGCGATTGCCGTCACGCACCAGTTGCGCGGCCACCGTCGCAACCGGGCGGCTGCTTGAGGCCACGCTCGCGCCAGGCCAGTTCGGGCGGTCCGCGCCGTCGATGATCACCTGCGGCGTGTAGCTGAAGCGCGCGCCGCTGGGGCGCTGCTGCTCGGTCTGGCGCTGCGTGTAGGCGGGGCTGGCGAAGCGGTCCTTCCAGCCGAGCCGGTCCCAGTAGTCCACATGGAAGGCGAGTGCGACGACCGGCGCATCGGCCTTCAGGGTCGACAGCCAGCGGTCGGCGGGCGGGCAGGAGTTGCAGCCTTCCGAGGTGTAGAGCTCGACGACCGGCGTGACGGTCGCCGCACTGCGCGCGCTGCAGGCCGGTGCGGCGTGGGCTGGCGTCAGCAAGGCCAGTGCGAGCAGGCTGCAGGGCAGGGTGGCGGGTCGGATCAGGGCCATGGCGGCTCCAAGCGGGTGACGACGGCCTAGGTCGCACATGCGGCGCGATTCTTACCGCGCGGCGCTGTGCCACACTGCGCCGCCCTTCTCGCGTCACTCCTCTCACGCCGCACCGACCATGTCCCAGCCTTCGAAACCCCGCGTCGCCGTCATCGGCGGCGGCCCCGCCGGGCTGATGGCGGCCGAGGTGCTCGCCGCGGGCGGCGCGCAGGTCGACCTGTTCGATGCGATGCCCTCGGTCGGTCGCAAGTTTTTGCTCGCCGGCAAGGGCGGGCTGAACCTGACGCACAGCGAGCCCTTGGCGGCCTTCGTCGGCCGCTACGGCGCGCGGCGCGATGCGGTCGCGACGATGTTGCGCGTGTTCGGTTCGGCCGAGTTGCGCGCCTGGGCGCAAGACCTGGGCGTCAGCACCTTCATTGGCAGCTCGGGGCGGGTGTTCCCGACCGACCTGAAGGCCGCTCCCTTGTTGCGGACCTGGCTCGCGCGGCTGCGTGGGGCAGGCGTGTCCTTCCACATGCGCCACCGCTGGCGCGGCTGGGACGCGTCGGCGTCATTGCGTTTCGACACCCCGCACGGTGAGATCGCGCAGGCCGCTGACGCGGTCGTGCTCGCACTCGGTGGCGGCAGCTGGGCGCGGCTGGGGTCGGATGGCGCGTGGGTGCCGCTGCTCGAACAGCGCGGCGTCGAGGTCGCGGCGTTGCAGCCGTCGAACTGCGGCTTCGACGTGGCCGGCTGGAGCGAGTTTTTCCGCAGCCGTTTTGCCGGGCATCCGATGAAGACGGTGGCCTTGTCGGTACAAGTCGATGGCGCCACTGTGTTCGAGCAGGCCGGCGAGTTCGTCGTCACCGAGGGCGGGGTCGAAGGCAGCCTGGTGTATGCGGCCTCGGCGGTCGTGCGCGACCTGATCGCTGCGCGAGGCAGCGCGCTCGTGCACATCGACCTGCTGCCCGGCCGCAGCGCCGAGTTTGTGCAGGCCGAGGTCGCGCGCCCACGTGGCGCGCGTTCGCTGTCCACGCACCTGAAGAGCCGGCTCGGCATCGACGGCGTGAAGGCTGCGTTGCTGCACGAGTTGTTGCCGCGTGAGGCCATTGCCGACCCCGCACAGCTCGCCGCGGCACTCAAGGCGCTGCCGCTGACCCTGGTCGCACCGCGGCCGATCGACGAAGCCATCAGCAGCGCCGGTGGGGTGCGCTTCGAGGCGATGGACGACGCGTTGATGCTGCGTGCGCTGCCCGGCGTGTTCTGCGCCGGCGAGATGCTGGACTGGGAGGCACCGACCGGCGGCTACCTGCTGACCGCGTGCCTGGCGAGCGGGCGCGTCGCCGCGCGTGGGGCGCTGGCGCGCCTGGGGGCTTCAGAGTAGGGCCAGCTGCGGCGTTGTCCTACATCGGTGTCGGCATCGACGCCGCCTCGTCGGCCCGGTGTCCGATACCGCCCGGGCTGGCTCCTGCCTAGAGTCGGAGCATGTCAACGACCAACAGAGGTTGCGTCATGCGAACCACTTCACGAAGCTTCATCCCCGCAATCGTCGCAGGCACGTTCTTGAGCCTCGGCATGGCAGGCGCCATGGCCGCACCGGATCGCTCGGCGGCCGACATCCAGGCGCAGTACGAACGCGAGCGCGCCGTCTGTCTCAGCGGCAAGTCAAATCAGGACCAGCCCACCTGCTTGAAGGAAGCTGGTGCCGCGCGCGATGTCGCGCGCCGCGGCCTGCTCGAGGAAGGCAACCCCAACTACCGCCGCAACCAGCTGGACCGCTGCAAGGCGCTGACCGGCGACGAGGCCAAAGACTGCCGCCTGCGCATGAAGGGCGCCGGCACCGTGAGCGGCAGCGCGAGCGCCGGCGGCATCTACCGTGAACTGACCACCATCGAACCGGCGCCCGCGGCGTCGGCCGCCTCGGCGCCGTAACAGCTCGCAACCGAGGGGCGGCGCAGGGCCTGTGGCACACTGCGCCGCTTCGATTTGCTCCCGCGCGGCACCGGCCGCGGCCACGTCCCTTGAACAAGATTCTTCTGCAGATCGCCGCCGAACTGAAGGTTCGCCCGGCGCAGGTCAACGCAGCCGTCGAGCTGCTCGACGGTGGCGCCACGGTGCCCTTCATCGCCCGCTACCGCAAGGAAGCGACCGACAACCTCGACGACATCCAGCTGCGCGAACTCGAAGCGCGCCTGTCCTACCTGCGTGAACTCGAAGAGCGTCGCGCCGCGGTGCTCAAGAGCATCGAAGAACAGGGCAAGCTGACGGCTGAGCTGCAGGCCGCGATCGATGCCGCACCGACCAAGCAGGAACTCGAAGACCTCTACCTGCCCTACAAGCAGAAGCGCCGCACCAAGGCGATGATTGCTCGTGAGGCCGGCATCGAGCCGCTCGCCGACAAGCTGTTTGCCGACCCGACGCTGACGCCGTTGACCGAGGCCGCGGCCTTCGTCAACGCTGACGCCGGCTTTGCCGATGCGCATGCGGTGCTCGACGGCGTGCGCGACATCCTGTCCGAGCGCTGGGCCGAGGACGCCGCGCTGGTGCGTGGCCTGCGTGACTGGCTGTGGAGCGAGGCGCTGTTCCAGAGCAAGCTGATGGACGGGAAGGACGCCACCAACCCCGACAACGCCAAGTTCCGCGACTATTTCGACTACGCCGAACCCATCCGCACCGTGCCGTCGCACCGCGCGCTCGCGGTGTTCCGCGGCCGCACGCTGGAACTGCTTGATGCCAAGCTGGTGCTCGACGAGAACGCGGCGGCAACGGCAGGCTCGCCGGCCGTCTCGCTCGCCGAAGGCCGCATCGCGCTGCACCTGAAGTGGAGCCACGCGAAACGTCCGGCCGACGACCTGATCCGCAAGTGCATCGCCTGGGCCTGGAAGGTCAAGCTCAGCCTGAGCCTGGAGCGCGACCTGTTCTCGCGCTTGCGTGAAGAGGCCGAAGCGGTGGCGATCAAGGTCTTCGCCGAGAACCTGCGCGACCTGTTGCTCGCGGCCCCCGCCGGCCCGCGCGTCGTACTGGGGCTGGACCCGGGCATCCGCACCGGCTGCAAGGTCGCGGTGGTCGATGCGACCGGCAAGGTGTTGGCCACCGATACCGTCTACCCGCACGAGCCGCGCCGCGACTGGGAAGGCTCGCTGCACACGCTCGTCAAACTGTGCGCGACGCACGGCGTGAACCTGATCGCGATCGGCAACGGCACCGCGAGCCGCGAGACCGACAAGCTCGCCGCCGACCTGATCAAGCGCATCCAACAGATCGCGCCGGGCACGGTGCTCGAGAAGGTCGTCGTCAGCGAAGCCGGCGCCTCGGTGTATTCGGCCAGCGAGTACGCAAGCAAGGAGCTGCCCGACCTCGACGTGAGCCTGCGCGGCGCGGTCAGCATCGCGCGGCGTTTGCAAGACCCGCTGGCCGAGCTGGTCAAGATCGACCCGAAGAGCATAGGCGTCGGTCAGTACCAGCACGACGTGAACCAGAGCGAGCTGATGAAGAGCCTGGGCACGGTGATCGAAGACTGCGTCAACTCGGTCGGCGTCGATCTGAACACCGCGTCATCGCCGTTGTTGTCGCGCGTGTCGGGCCTGAGCAGTGCGGTGGCCGCGAGCATCGTGCGCTGGCGCGACGCGAACGGCGCGTTCCGCAACCGCAAGCAGTTGATGGACGTCAGCGGACTGGGCGCGAAGACCTTCGAGCAGAGCGCGGGCTTTCTGCGCATCCGCAATGGCGACAACGCGCTCGACGAATCGGGCGTGCACCCCGAGACTTATCCGCTGGTCGAGCGCATGCTCGCCGCGCTGAACAAGCCGGCGGCCGAGGTGATGGGGCGCAGCGACGTGATCCGTGCGCTGAAGCCCGAGGCCTTTGCCGACGAACGTTTCGGCGCGATCACCGTGAAGGACGTGCTGACCGAGCTCGAGAAGCCGGGCCGCGACCCGCGCCCGGACTTCAAGGTCGCGCGCTTCAACGACGGCATCGAGGACATCAAGGACTTGGCAGCAGGCATGACGCTGGAAGGCACGGTCAGCAACGTCGCGCAGTTCGGCGCCTTCGTCGACCTCGGCGTGCACCAGGACGGCTTGATCCACGTCAGCCAGCTTGCGAACAAGTTTGTCAACGACGCGCGCGAGGTCGTGAAGACCGGCGACATCGTCAAGGTCAAGGTGCTCGAGGTCGACCTGGCGCGCAAGCGCATCTCGCTGACGATGAAGCTGGACGCCAAGCCGGTGTCGGCGGCGGAGCGCGGTGCGAACAACGCCTACCGCGCACCGGCGCGCGGCGAGCGCGCGGCGCCGGGCCGCTCGGCCCCCGCGCCGCAGGCCGGCGGGTCGGCGATGGCCGACGCGTTCGCCCGCCTGCAAACCAAGCGCTGAGTCGCGGGAACGATACAGTCAGGGCATGCAGGCCCTGAGCATCCATGCCGGTCCCCGCGCTCTCGCGGCGCTGCGCGCGCACGGTCTGCAGCCGCAGCACGTGCGTGCGGTGCCGGCCGCCGCGGGCGGGCCCAAGGGTCTGGTGCTGAACGCGCTCGACCAGTTCATCTTCGGCGACTGGCTGACGCGCGCGCCCGCGCCCGTCCACCTGCTGGGCGCGTCCATCGGCGCCTGGCGCATGGCCGCGGCCTGCCTGAACGAACCGGCCAAGGCGCTGGCGCAGATGGCGCACGACTACCTGCACCAGGACTACGAGCACGCGCCCGGCAAGCCACCGACGCCGCGCCACGTCAGCGACGTGTTCGGCGCCAACCTGAGCGCGCGCTTCGGCGACCGCACGCACGAGCTGCTGACGAATCCGCGCTATCGGCTGCATGTGTTCACCAGCCGCGGCCGCCACCTGCTGCGCCGGCACGGCCGCGTGCTGTCCGGCATCAGCACGCCGCTGAGCTATGCCGGCGCGTTCGCGACCAACGCGCTGAGCCGGCGCGCGATGGGCGGCTGGTGGGAGCGCGTGATCTTCTCGGACCCGCGCGAGCCCTTGCCCATCCACCTGAACGACTACCGCACCCACACCGCGACGCTCAGCGCGCAGAACCTGCCGCTGAGCATCCTCGCGAGCTGTTCGATCCCGTACTGGCTGGACCCGGTGCACAACATCCCCGGCGCGCCGAAAGGCGCCTACTGGGACGGCGGCATCACCGACTACCACCTGCACCTGAACTACGCGTCGATGGTCGATGGCCCTGAGCCTTCGCTGGTGCTGTACCCGCACTTCCAGCAGAGCGTGATCCCCGGCTGGCTGGACAAGTTCTTCAAGCACCGGCACCGCGCGACCGCCGCGTTGTCCAACGTGGTCGTGCTGTCGCCCAACCCCGAATGGATCAAGACGCTGCCGAACGCCAAGCTGCCGGACCGCGCCGACTTCAAGTTCTTCGGCGACGACGTGCATGGCCGCGTGAAGGCCTGGTCGGGCGCGCTGGCCGAGAGCGAACGCCTGCGCGACGAGTTCGCCGCCTGGGTCGATGGCCGCGCCCACATTGAAGTCCAACCTCTCGTCTGAACCTGTCGGAGCCCGCGATGCACCTGCCCAAACATGAACTCACGATGACCGTGCTGATGACGCCCGACATGGCGAACTTCACCGGCAACGTGCACGGTGGCACGATCCTCAAGCTGCTCGACCAGGTGGCTTACGCCTGCGCGAGCCGCTATGCCGGGCGCTACGTGGTGACGCTGTCGGTCGACCAGGTGACCTTCCGCGAGCCCATTCACGTCGGCGAGCTGGTGACCTTTCTGGCGAGCGTGAACTTCACCGGCACGACCTCGATGGAGGTCGGCATCAAGGTGATGACCGAGAACATCCAGACGCAAGGCATGCGGCATGCGAACAGCTGCTTCTTCACGATGGTGGCGATGGACGACGCGCGCAAAGCCGTCGCGGTGCCGCCGCTGGTGCTGGTCACCGAGAACCAGCGCCGCCGCGATGCCGCCGCGCGCATGCGACGCGAGCTCCGCCACGAGGTCGCGCAGCGCATGAAGAAGGCGCGTTCGCCAGGTTGACTCGTCATCTGCGGAGAAAACTTTCTTCGCGTTGCATCCGGCAGTGAAGGTCGCGCGTAAGCGCCTCAAGACGTGAACCGCGATCCGACGATCGCGAGGCGTCGATCCCACTGCCAGGAAAGGATGACAACATGACGAGACTCTCATCGATGCGGCTCATGCCGCTGTGCGCGGCTGCGGCGGCGCTGTTCGGGGCGTCGACGACGGTGCTGGCCTCCAGCCACCGCGAGGCGCCGGCCATCACGACGACGCCCAAGGTCGATGCCGCCGACTTCTACATGTTCAACAGCTACGAGCCCGGCCGCACCGGCTTCGTCACGCTGATCGCCGACTACCTGCCGCTGCAGGACGCCTACGGCGGCCCGAACTACTTCAAGCTCGACCCGAACGCGCTGTACGAGATTCACGTCGACAACGTCGGCGACGCGAAGGAACACCTCACCTTCCAGTTCAAGTTCAAGAACACGCTGAAGGGCAAGACGCTGCCCATCGGCGGCACCGACGTGGCGATCCCGCTGACGCAGTTCGGCGGCGTGAGCGACACGACCGGCGCAGCGCTCAACGTGACCGAGAGCTTCACGGTCGACGTGGTGCGCGGCGACCGTCGCACCGGTGCGCGCGCGTCGGTGACCAACGCGGTCGGCGGCAGTGCGACCTTCGCGAAGCCCTCGGACAACATCGGCACCAAGACCATCCCGAACTACGCCGCCTACGCCGCGCAGTTCATCTACAGCGTCAACATTCCCGGCTGCACGACGCCGGGCAAGGTCTTCGTCGGCCAGCGCAAGGACCCGTTCGCGGTGAACCTCGGCGTGATCTTCGACCTGGTCAACGTGCCGAGTGCGGCCTTCCTGCTGAACGCTGCGAACAAGGACGCAGGTGCCGACTCGCTGGCGGACAAGAACGTCACCAGCCTCGCGCTCGAAGTGCCGACCAGCTGCCTGCTCGCGAGCGGCTCGAGCGACCCCGTGATCGGCGGCTGGACGACCGCCAGCCTGCGCCAGGGCAGCCTGCAGAGCGCTGCGCCCAAGACCGGCTACCAGACCGCGGCCGTCAGCGGCGGCGCCTGGACCCAGGTGTCGCGCCTGGGCATGCCGCTCGTCAACGAGGTCGTGATCGGTCTGGGCGACAAGGACAAGTTCAACGCGTCCAAGCCCAAGGACGACGGCCAGTTCGCCACCTACGTGACCAATCCGACGCTGCCCGCGCTGCTCGAGATCGCGCTGGCCGCGCCGGGCATCGCGCCGACGAACTTCCCGCGCACCGACCTGGTCACGACCTTCCTGACCGGCATCAAGGGGGTGAACCAGCCCGCGACGGTGACCGCGTCGGAGATGCTGCGCCTGAACACCGCGATCCCGGCCACCGCCTACGCGAACCAGAACCGGCTCGGCCTGCTCGGCGGCCTGCTCGGCCCTGCGCCGCAAGACCTGGCCGGCTACCCGAACGGCCGCCGCCCGAACGACGACGTGGTCGACATCTCGCTGATCGCGGTGATGGGCGGGCTGTGCGTGGCCAACGGCGACGCCGACACCTACAAGTTCGGTGCCGCATGCAAGCCCGCGGCGGCACCGCTGGGCAGCGCGGTGTTCTCGTTGCACGACGGTGTCGACCAGGCCGGGCCCAAGGTCAAGGCGGCCGGGCCGCTGTTGACGACGTTCCCGTACATCGGCACGCCGCTGCCCGGCGCGCAGTGAGGAGCACGGCATGAACAACCAGATTCTTGCTGTGGGCCTGTGCGCGGCAGTGCTGTTGGGCGGTTGCGGCGGCGGCGGTGACGACGCGCCGCCGCCAGTGACGCAAGAGGTGCCGGCGTCTGCGAGCACCTCGGTCACGTCCTTCATCGCCTACCTGGTGGCTCTGGTGGCGTCGGATGCCGATGCGCTGGAGCCGGTGGACGTCAGCGCGGTGACCCCGCCGGCCGACGACGCCGCCGAGCCCACGCCGGTGAACTGATGCGGCGTTGAGACCTCCGCGGGCGGCGGGCTCACGAGCATGCCGCCCGCGCTTCGGATCATCATCATGCGACAACTCCTTTTGATTCTGATGCTGGCCGCTGCCTTGCTGACGCTCTGCGGGCGGTCGAGCGCCGAGCCCATCGTGCCGACGCGCGACGACGAAGTCATCGACGTGCTGCCCGCGATCAAGGGCGGTCGCGCCGAAGCCCGGCGCATGCGCCAGCAGCTCGCGCAGCAGCCGCGCGATCCGGCGTTGGCCTTGTCCCTGGCCAAGCGCTATCTGGCCCAGGCCCACGACTTGGGCGATCCGCGCTTCGCCGGCATGGCGATGGCGGCAATCAGCGGCTGGACCGACGACGCCACCATGCCCGACGAGGTGCTGCTGATGCGCGCGACGCTGCAGCAGTACCTGCACGAGTTCGATGCCTCGGCCGCGAGCCTGCAGCGGCTGCTCGCGCGAGCCACGGGACCGTCGCGTCCGCAGGCCTGGCTGACCCTGGCGACGGTGCGCCGCGTCCAGGGCCGCTATGCCGACTCCGACGCGGCCTGCCGCCAGGTGGCACGCGCCGGCGTGGCGCTGCACGCCCAGGCGTGCCTGGCCGAGAACGCGGCGCTGCGTGGCGACGTCGTCTCGGCGCGTGCCACGTTCAAGGCCTTGCTCGCCGACCCGAACCACCCCGCCGCAACGCGCGCCTGGCTGACGACCAGCCTGGCCGAGCTCGAGCAACGCGCCGGCAATGCGAGCGCCGCCGACACGGCTTACCACGCCGCGCTCAAGCTCGATGACGATGCCTACACGACACTCGCCTACGCCGACTTCCTGATCGAGCAGCAGCGCCCGGCGCAGGCCCTGGCGCTGCTGAAGGACCAGGTCCGCAGCGATGCGGTGCTGCTGCGCTTGGCGATCGCCGGCACGCAAGCGGGCGCGTCGACCGCGGTTGCCGATGTGGCCGAGATGCGCGAGCGCATCGCGCTGGCCAACGAGCGCCCCGGCGCGCAGGTGTTCCATGGCCGCGAACAGGCGATGTTCGCGCTCGCGGTCGACCGCGACGCGAAGCGCGCCTGGGAGCTCGCGCGCAGCAACGTCGTGCACCAGCGCGAGCCGCTGGACCTGCTGGTGCTGGCGCAGGCGGCCCGCGCCCGACGCGACCCGGTCGCCGTGCGGGAAGTGCGGCGTGTGACGAACGAGATGGGTCTGCATGACCAGCGCCTCGAGGGCACGCTGTGAAGAACGCGCTGCGGCTGTTGCTGGTCTTCGCCTTTGCCGTCTTCGCGAGCGGCGCTCACGCGCACAAGGCCAGCGATGCGTACCTGCAACTCGACGCCGGCGACCAGACACTGGCCGTGCGCTGGGACATCGCGCTGCGCGACCTCGACGCGGCACTGACGCTGGACACCAATGACGACGGGCAGATCACCTCGGCCGAAGTGAAAGCCGCGTGGCCGCGCATCGAGACCTATGCGATGGCGCGGCTGAGCATCGCCGGCTGCCCGCTGCGCCTGAGCTCGACCGCGCTGGAGCGCCGCAACGACGGCGCGTACGCGGTGATGTTTCTCGCCTCCGACTGCACGCTCGCGGTCGCACCGACGATAGCCTATTCGCTACTTCGCGAGGTCGACCCCACGCACCGCGGCATCG
>Ga0307509_10003738_pt1 | contig 22681 bp, 21 predicted proteins | sample 10_EM_MG_FD_202245 | JGI IMG/M metagenome (GOLD analysis project Ga0307509, IMG submission 202245) | Populus trichocarpa ectomycorrhiza microbial communities from riparian zone in the Pacific Northwest, United States - 10_EM | ecosystem: Host-associated > Plants > Roots > Unclassified | place... | reverse complement strand
ACCAAGTGTATTCTTAGACTGAAGGTCTGTCGAAGTCTGCTGTCTCCTGCTAGCCAGGAGACTGGTTTAAATACAAAACCCAAGAGCGATAGCCTTCCTGCAATCACGATCATTTCCAGTAGCTGCGTACATACCGGAATCCTGTAATCCTGCAAGACCAAAGAAAGAAACAAACAAACAGTACTCAGCCTTCGCCAGTGTTACATGACCATTCCATATCCGGAATCCTAAATATAAACTCCCATCAAAACAAACTAAACATAGCAATACGATAGCATAGCCTATCTGACTCAGAGACAGTGGCGGAGCTGAAATCAAATCAAATGAACCAAATATAAATCAACTAAACATAGGAGATCCTGCACTGCCCGCTCCTGTGTACCGTTACCGGAACATGTACACATGTTATAGTGATTATAATAATGTCTATCAAATATCGAATGAACTGCCGGAATTAACCCCCCTTTAAAAAAGAGAAAGTTGTGGATATTCAAGACGAATAGCAAATTACGGAGTCCCTTCGTGCGTAAAGAGACAATCACAGCCGGAAGGTGTCTGATGGTAAAAGGTGGGTTATGCCAGAAAGACAAGATTTAGGGAGAATTGCTAGTTGCAGATATACAGCTCGGGGCCGTCCAGTATACTCAGATTGGTAAGTGTATGGCAGTTAAGTGGAATAAGGCTAAATTCATAACTTATTATTCTCTCGTTCAGGGAATTGCTTTGACTTTCAAGCCGAGAGTGTCACGAACGCTTCAGATCCTATTAGCAAGTCAAAAGCAGCAGACAGAATCGAAACTGAAGCAGGAAGGGGAGACATTTGTTCATTGGGGGATCCTGGTGTTCAAGTCACGATCATACTTATATGCCAGTAAAATGCTACTCGCGCGTACTCCTCAAGACCTCGAGGAAGTTGAGGCCATCTGCTCCCTGGGGAGTGACCTGAGAGTTTGAGACCTTCAACCCAACAACCCATAGCTCTAGATATTTGCTCATTCCGTTTTTCTCCTCCTTTATATTTCCATCTTTTCTTATCTTCAGCTAGGGTTGCTAGGGATACCTCAAGGCTGCTGGGTGTATGAAAAGAGTCGGGGCGGAAGAAGGAAAAAAGCCTGATCAGATGAGATATCAAAAGACCAGATCAGACCTCTCGATAAGTTGTACAGTATCATACATGTGTATATAGACCAGTATCAGTCGGGCTAGATGGTTTATATACTACTATATTGCTGTAAAGAGTGCATAAAGCACCAACTTCTGTTTCCAACTGAAGAAAATCTCTCACTAAAAATGCCCAGGAAGCAAAAATGACCACTATGGAAATCTACCAACAACTTTAGAAGACACGAACCCCACTTCTTGTTATGATCTAGAAATCTAGCTTCCCTTGTGATAAGTATTTGTTCCAGAGTGGATATTCCGCGGGATACCGAGTTAGCACAGTGGCTGGGATACCTGGAACTAACTAACCCCCCCCCCGCAATTAGACGGAGCCCAGGGGCTCAATTCACCCTGACTAAGAGTTATTATTCAACGATCCGTCAAGTGGGAATGGGGAACTAAACAAATCCTAGCCTTCATCAATAGAGCTAAGAGGTTTACTAACCCTGCTGCACAGAGGTGGTATAATAGAACCCAACTCTATCATAGACCTTAAAGTCGGCGATCAGCGGGGTATAATATATAGCAGAAAAGAATGAAAAGTTTCTCGCACTTCCTTTGTTTAAAGAAGTAGCTATAGGTTCTAGAAGTGATAGAAGTCCTAGCTATTTCCACTCTGGCAAGCTACACTCTCCCTATTTATGGCCTTGCAAAAAAACTTTTTCCCTAGCAAAGTGAGATATGGATAGTGCCTAGTGAGAGATTTATAGACCCGGGACATCTACAGTCAAGATAAATTCTAACCTTACATGATGTTGAAATAAGATAAGCGCAATACTATACCAATTTAGCACCCTAGCATCTAATTCTGTGACCGGATGATTAGGTGGTATGATACTTCCTAAACTCTCAATACTGCATAATATGTCCAGCATACCATATATACTGTGGTAATTAGTCCCCTACTGGTACAACTAACCCCTATTGCTTGCGTCTCTTTTCTTAATTACGGCTGGAGCCTATGCCTATGCGCTACATGGCTTCATCTCTTCCTATATTACACAACATTCTTCAAACAGCACATCCAGCTACGGTGTGTACTAGTAATTTAGAGAAGGGGAACAGATGGATTCCAGAAGCACACTAAAAGCAACAAGCAACCCGTGAGAGAGGAGTTTTTATCCACCTATTGTCTTGCCAGGGCTGACATATTTCTGCCCGAGTAGCGTTTTCACCACTCCCTCATACCCCTACATAGTAACATATGAGTGAGATTTTGACCTATTTTCTATACTCGTTAGGGATTACCATCTTTCCACCCTAGCAGCAATTTAACCAGCTCCTTATAACCACTCACAATAGCTCATCCGAGCGATGCATTGCCCCAAAAATCCTCTCCACCGATGCCACAGCACGTACTCTTACCAAAACAGCTGCAACCTCAAGAACTCCTGAGAATGATGTATAACTAATGTACCCTAGTGACCTGGGAGCGAGCAGCAAAATCGCGCTCCTCGAAAAGCCGCACTTGCTAGAAAGGGCAGCAAGAGGGCAAAAGTCCTAGTAAAACGGAATTTCTCCCTACCCCTAGATGTGTACCTTCCCCCACCCAGACCCCCTTAAGCAAACGCGATCGCCGTCAAAGAGGAACTCTATTTCACGAAAGACTCCGCCAGGTGGCGCCAATTTAGCAGATAGGTGGCCATAACACTGCTCAAATAGCTTCAGTATAAGCCACCCAGCGCACGCAGAGAGTTCCCTTCCAGATCTGGTCTAATATAATATTAGAGAATATTTCAGAAAAGTCACTTCTCAGAGTTTCGAAGTGGGATTGTCCGAAAAAGCCCCGACTTGGTCGTAGCCCAGATAGGTCAAGCAGGTTCGGCCTGTGTTGAGCGAAGCCTTCTGAAAGGATCGGGACGAGCTAAAAGATACCCTTTGCAGAGCAAAGCTGATAAGACGTACCATTACGCATTCCTTGTACACAGTGACAAACTCTCGACAACAGCCCCAACAAAGCCAATACTGCAGGAACATTGCCAGCATTGAAATCCGTTGGGACTAACTCTACTGCTAGCTAGTGCGTGGCAGAGCTCACCTGCCTGCAGCCATAGCCCGCACTGACAGATGTACATCAAAACTGCCACCCCAAGACTTAATTTATCCCCGTCCTGCCCTCTTACAGGTTCTATCACCGCACCACAAGCACCCTCAAACCCAATCCACCCGCCGTGACACTGAGTTTCTACCGCCTCCGGTGGAATGTCGACCCTCGTAAGGCCTTCTTGATATTAAAGGGAACCAGTAGAAATCTAAATACATCTATCAGCGGATGACCCAGAATAGAGCTTTCGAAACCGCTGCCCCCGCGTACATTTCAGATATGCCTTCGAGGATTTCCCTAAGAACCGCTGCCTCCAGACTTTCATCCATCCCATCTAGGGCTTCGTCCTAGCCCAGCATGACACGAAGGCACCTAATGATACCACCCTTGCTAGGGCATAGGGATACACCTATTCCTCACCCAGCAAGGCGCTTTCCGACCCCAGCCCGAACGTAGTTATTCCAATCACAAATATTAGAGGCCCGGAATCTTCCCAAGGATATTTTCTGAGCATGAATGAATACTCCTCCGCTCATTGGTCCAGAGCGTCAAGGTGTATCACCATGTGCTATGAGGCCGCAACGACGCACCATCTGAGAACATCAGGAACTTGCAGCTCTCGTCTGCTAATGGCTTTCCCCTGCTTATGAAAAGCTTGGGGCATTTCCTCCGGTATCCCCTCCATTCGGATAGCCACCTGTTTCAGCAGGGAACTCAGAATGCCGCCAAAGGAAGGTACTTCCGACCAGCAAAGTCAAAGTGAAAACACGCAACCGTGGGCTTTACCCCTCTGGCATCGCTGCACAAACTATCTACTGCCAGTGAGCTAGCAACGCTGCTCATTAGCGCTAGTTATATCTTCCCTTCCTGGAGGGCCGCCCTTGCTATGATATCTAACAAAGTGCTTACCCACCACCACCAGATCTCCCTAACAAAACAAGACTATATCACCCGGTTCATCTCTCCCACTACCACCACACCAGTCTCTATACGTCTCGATTTCCAGCAGCCATTCCCCCACATCATCAGCCCAGCTGCCACAAACATCCTGATGCCTTATCTAGAGCTCCAGCGGCTACAGCCAGGGCATTCCAAGCCGACTATCCCAACAGCACTCTTATTCGACACACCAACTTTAAAGAAGTTGAAATTTATCACCGAAGCACCCAGATATCCACCGTTCTCTTCACTTGGAGGCTTGTAGAGGATACAGTCGACGAGGGAGATAAGTTAGCCGGCCAATGGAATTCCCGGCGGTGTGCGCAGCCCTACCAATGCCAATACCATTCTAGTGGCTACGATTTGTACAACATTTGCAGAAAAAGAGGTATATCGAAGCGCTGGCCCTCCCTACAGACTCCATGCTACCTTGCACAAACACCCGAGAGGACCAACCGTGGTACAGTACCAGACAACTCGATATACGAGCACATGAGCGCCTTATCAAAGGATAAATAGGAAAATTTTACATGTCACACAACTTAAAGCATCACCGTGAATTTCTACTTGACGTCGGTAAATATCGGAAAGCCTTGTGTCCCATTCTCAGTCAGATGGTCCTGTGGATGCCTCCTTGGCCCCTTTTATCTTCCCGACCTTTGTCGACACGGTCAAGCACAGCAAAGTACCACGGCATGTAAGTCGTTGCACTTATGATCATTAGCTCTCGTATCTCTCTCTATAGGCGGGGGGGGGTAAATGCATCAAAACGAAACTCTTATCGAAAAGTCTGACTCATAACTCAGAATACGGTTAGATCTGGTCATGAACAGTCCTAAACCAGAGCCCAGCAGTTTTCTGCAACCAAGAATTACGGTTGAAATCAACCAACCAGGCTGGGCTGAGGGTGAACCTGCCTTGAACGACCAGAGAGTGTATGTAGACAGCAGGCAGAGAGTATGCAGAAAATACGAACATTGGAATTTCTATTATGTCCAGAATACTCCCTACTATACCAGTACACTTACTTCACCGCACTTTGACCGCCATCTACAGGGAGTCTATATGTAAAGTATGCTTCCCCCAGCGATCGGCACCCCCCTCGTCACGGACAGTCACTCGTCAACTCACACCAGACACTCCCAATGTCTAGAAGATGCAAACAGCCGGAAGTGCAATAGAAGTAAAAGTAACTGCAAATTTTGACAATGACATCTCAACCAACCGATTGCGTACCCAACCGCCCACGCCTATCCATACTATACCACCAGAAGTTCCAACAAACAAGCCATACAAAACCAACATCCGCCAAGACATTTTGCAGATTCCCCTCATCGCACCCCACATCGGTTGACAAAGTCCACTACCTATAAAATTCCTATAATACCCCGGCAGATATTTACATAAGCCTTTGCAAACCCCTCCCCACCCTTCCACCACCGAGCCGAACACACCCTCAGCAGCCACTCATTCGGCGACCAAGAAGCGTCCAACGGACCAAACGCGTCCGTCAACCAACACCCAAACACAGTGAAACAGTCGGAAAGCTACTGTAGTAAGCTGAACCCGGCGGTGAGGGGGGGGGGACCGAACGCCCTAGCGGCGAAAATTAAGCTTGCTACGAGAGGGCAGCAATTAAATGAGACAAGCAGGTCAGACAAGTTCACGCTCTCTCTGCGCCCAGACAGAGGAGGGCTTTTCAAGGGGGAGGGGGGGGCGTGGTTGAGTAGGAATTCGCGCATCGAGTGTGCGATGATACATTGTTTGCGCTTCTAAATTAACTCGCCATCATTTGCCACCCACAATCCCGCCGCAAGTGCAGCGTCAAGTGCAGCATCAAGTTATTGCCCGTGGGAAAGGGCTTGATTGGGTTCCTGAAATCTCGAGCCGAGCCGAGTCCTCAGATGGATCGCAAACGCAACCAAGCCCAAATACCACAGCCCCCAATCGCGTTTTGAGTAAATTGTCACAATTTATCACTCGCTCTACAAGTTACCGGTATCTAGTAAAGCGCCCAATGGTAAAGCTGAGTGGGAGTGGCCTCTATCATACAGATCCCCGTCCTGATCCCCTAGGCTTCCTCTAAGCGATTGCCACCAAAGCTTATCCACAATTAAAGACATCCGCGAATCTAAGCTGTCGGTCTTAAATTGCCTTTACTATCGTATTTCGCCTCTGCGCATCACATTAGCGCTATCCAAGCTAGGGCAACCAATCAAGAGGGTGCATACTAAAGAAGGTGTAGGAAAGCGTAACAGTGTCAATCCCCCTCATCTGCGGATCGTCCAGAAAGTCCGGATCGATAAAGAAGAACACGGGCATATCTACCTCTTCACCCGCGTTCAATTTCTGCTCTGAAACCCCCCCCCCCCCTCTCGCATCAGCCCAATTAACCAATCGACCAACAGCCAGTAGAAAAATGAACAAACCTTCAAAGCAAAAACACTGAATCTTGGAAAAATAGGGCGCAACCTGCCCTGGCGTGACACTGTACGTCGCAACCCCGATGATATCCTCCTTGGAGCAATTCTTCGCCTTGTAAAAGGCCAGCGCGGTCTCACCCGGCAACACGCGCACCTCACGCTGCTGTGGGGTGAACTTCCACTCCAGCACATCGGAGACGGAAGAGCTGAACGTGATGCGCAGGCGGCGGGCGCCGGTCACGGGGACGAGCTTCTCGGGCGTGAAGCGGGCCTGGTCGGTGATGGGGGTACCGCCGAAGCCGGTTCTTTGACAGATGGCGCGGTAGAGCGGGACTGAGGCGTATGCGAGGGTTAACGTGGCTATTCCAAGGCTGTTTGGGGTTGGAAATTATGAATAACCAAAAGATAGGAGGAAGAAGGAAAGGACTGGAAAGAAGAAAAAAGACTCGGATTTTGGAGGAAGTTTTTTTTACCTCATGGTATAGTATAATCCGCTAGCATTCCTTCGCCTGTATAGCTCCCGGACATCTGCTTGTCTAGTCCGTCCGGTGGTAGCAGAACTTGCGCTCCTAACACTCCAATTTCTCCAAACTCCACCGCAGCCCGCTGCACCCCTCCTCACATTCGCCCAGGCAATTCTTGAAAACGCCGTCGTCATCGTCACATACAGTATCGTACCGTAAGCCTCTCTCTTTGTCGTTGCACCGCTCACTCCACACCAAAAAAAAAACAAAAGGTTCGCCGACCAAATTCCGGGTAACTTTTCCGCCAAGCCCCGTCACCCCACCGAAGGCCTCACCCGACTTTTTTCCCAGCGCATCAAAACAGACCACCACCATCATCTCCGTTTCCATCCGACGACAAACCATCACCAATTGCTCACGCCGCAATCACAAGCCCAGAAAAACAACTCCACTCAGAAACTGCAAACAGCGATAACTATGTCCGACGAGGAGAGAGAGACCAAGCCCTTCAAGTTCGTTACTGCTGGTATGGCCTTCCTTACCTCGGTCATTGGGCCGGTGTGGCATTGATTGAGAGGTGGTAATGAGATGGACGGGCACGGGAGGTTAACCAACTTTTTTTTTTGGCGGGCGTAGGTTTCGACGCACGATTTCCGCACCAGAACCAGACAAAGCACTGCTGGCAAAACGTACGTTATTATCCCCCCGAGCTCTTGCTCACTCTCTTAGTCGGATTGAAAGCTGGCTCATCGCAATTGACAGTACGTCGACTACTACAAATGCGTTAATGCAAAGGGAGAGGATTTCGCTCCTTGCAAGCAGGTTTGTCATATTCAGATACCAGACTATTGTTTTTTGCGCCCGCGTTAATCGCGCACAATAATAGTTCTACCTTGCGTTCAGGTCCCTGTGCCCGAATCCCTGGATCGACAGATGGGATACCCAACGCGGTATTCCCCCCCCATCTCAACTTCAACATGTATTCTAATAGCATAGCAGAGAACGGAAACTTTCCCGCGAAATTGGATTCTTAAGCGCATCCAGGTGCGAATAAGCGATAAGGTAGTTATACAATGTTAAATACTACTTGTGCATAGAAATGTGGCTGTATGGATTGTAGGAGTGGATTTCTTTTTCGCGGTGGGGGGAATGGTGAAGTGATACCAGACTTGCCTTGATCGCGCGCTTGCGACTAAATTTATTTATTCCCTCTCAGGTAATGCTCATTCCTATCCTTAACGGAGGTATCCCCTTCTGCAAATGCGAAAACGAAGTCCTGCCAACCAGTAACATAAACAAATGAGATATATGAGCGAACGTGTAAACCCCTCGCGATAGGAGAAGAGAAGATGGAGCGAAAGAAAAAAGAGCGCTCAAGTGTGTGTACAATACAAAAAAAAACGAAACCACCCTTCTCCTATTTATAGCAAGGTGATTCCTATCTCTTCCACCTCAGCATATCAACAATGTCCAATACCAGAAACCTTCAGCTTAAGCCTTATATAAAGTATCAATAAACCCAGTCGCCATCGTGTTGATAACACTCTTGTTTGGCAGACTTCCCGCAGCTCCATATAGTGCAGCAGTCTCACCAACAGCAGCCTTTGATCCAGGTTCGCCCTCTCCCCTCAATTTCGCACTCTGCACGGCTTTCTCCAAATCTTTTAAGAAAGTCTCCACAGTAGACACTGTGGGGCGGGTGCAAGCAATGTGAAGCGCCGGAGGATCTTGTAGAGCATTCAAGTGCCATCCCAACGAGATCAACTCATCCGCAACCTCGTATATATTAAGTGTCTTGCTCGAGAATGCCACTACACTAACCATAGGTTCCCCAAGAATGAATAAGTCTGGATGGAGACGCTCGCGGATACCAGACTCAATTTCTTTTGCAGCTCCCACGATATCCCGGCAAGAATTGGTATATCCATTCTCACCCTGGCTCATCAGAGAAGCCCAAGTTCCGGCGATAAGCGAGCCAGCACGGGAGCCAGCGAGAGAAGGTGAAGCGTAAATCCCACCAGGCCAGGTAGCAGAAACGAAATAGCCATAAGATCGAAGCTTCTTTGTGCGGAAGAGCACAACGGAACTTCCCTTGGGAGCAAACCCATCTATTACGGGACATTGTCAGTAATGCAAGGAGATATGTTTCTGGGAGACAAACATTTGTGAGTGTCGCATGAAACTGAAGTTACACCCTTGACACGGAAATCGAAGGGTTCGGTTGGATACCCTGCCCTCTCAAGAAATGGTATGAGGAAAGACCCAAGGCAGGCATCAACGTGCAACGGGATCCGTCTCCTCAAAGCAATTTTACTCAAGCCCACAATATCGTCAATGATTCCATGTGGGAAATTTGGTGCTGACCCAGCAATCTGGACCACAGCCGATCAGCAAATAATGGATTCCAGTAACCGGTCATAACCTACCAAAACTGTGTTGTAATTTACTAAACGGCTAACTGCCTTAAGATCAACTTTGAGGGTTACGGCATCCACAGCTACGCGGTGCACGGTCAAGCCAAAGTAATGGCCTGCCTTGTCAAACGCAGCATGAGCTGTACTCGGGACAATGCTGTGCTAGCCGTCAGTAATTTATTGTGATTATGGGTAGAGACATATCGATGCTCACATCTCAGGTTCGGAAACACCACGTTCAACGTAGGCCTTTGTTCTAGCGGACAAGCAAGCCATCAAGATACTCTCGGTGCCCCCACTTGTCGTGATACCACCGGCACCAGAAGGTGCATTGAACATTGCCAAGACCTACCCGTCGCGTCAATCCCCGATACAATCTCCGTAACAAACCAATAGCTCTTACCATTGCCACTATCTCGGCCTCCATTTTCCTCACACCAGGAAAGACGTCCGGGTGCATTGGGTTGCTGGTAGAAAAAATACGAGATGCCTCACTTTGAAGATTCAAGAGATCATCCCCACCATGATACACAGCACCGGAGACCTTTCCTTCTTCCCACGACGCATGTTCCATTTCGCTCAGTCTTGCATCAGGAATCACACATCATCAGTTCGGATACCCCCAAATCGTCTTATCGAAAATAACAAAGAGCTTGCTATACCATACTTTTTCAATTCCTCCTTCACCTGCAGCTCGGTCATGCCTTCTTTAGGCAATGCAAGATACCGGGTAACACCAGGTCCTTTGGGAACGAGCTTATCTTCCAATTTCTTCAACGCCTCATCAACCTGTGACTGCACCTTCGACCTGATGCCGGGGAAATTGAGGAAAACACCATACGAGTACCGTTGCACAGCTGAATAGAAGTCTACCAGGGTTCCGAATACACCGCGACCACGCAACTTGCGCACGGCGCGGCGAAAGTGCCGCAAGATGAAGAAGGCAAACACGATATTTCGGAATCTTTATTTTTTTTCTCGTTTTAATGGCAATCGGTCAGCCAAGCTCGTATTATTATGATTATTATTACTCTATCACCGTCTCCCCAATTTCCGATGGCACGTGGGCATGGAGCGAGCAGAGATCTTACAGGTCAAGATTGAGTAGGAGAAACGATGAGCTTTTCACCGCGGCTTTTTTCGAAGAAGCGAAGCTGCGCAGGGAGACGGGTACGCGGGAGGAGCCCGCCATGATAAGCTACCGTATCGGGTCCGAACAACTCGCGTAGGCACTATTGACGATAATAATTATAGAAGTCTTTGAGAGAGAAGCAGTGATGTTAGAATATTTGATAGGGAGGGGACGTCACAGGGGGGTGGGGAGAGAGTTGAAGGGGTTCGGCGTTGGCATGTGGTTTGCTCGTATGAGGCACGAGCAAGAATGTTTGCCCCAGTAAATCGGGTGCGCCGAGGTACGGGTGATTCGAAGCAACGCGTCCTCCCTGTACTCGCCCAGCTGCTCTCCCCGCCACAGAACCTAATGCTAGGACTAACATTGTTCGACTATTACAAGTATCAGTACCCTACAAGGTAGCACCGTGTGCGATATAGTAATACTACGATCGCAGGTTAATTACCGTACTATCCGCTTCCACAAAAATATAAGCTACACCAAACCAACCGGACCCCCCGAGTGATACGGTAACCTTAGCAATGCTTCTCTTATGTGTGATTCCGGTTTGCGCTTTAACGCAGAAGTTTGTTTGGCATCCACTCTGTTGCGACTCGCGAGTACAAGATGACGCCGGTACCCCGGACCCCGCCACCATCCAATACTGGCACAAGTACCATGTATAAGTACGAGTACTCGAGTACTTCGCGTGAGATCCGCAAGGCCAGGATAAAATAGATGATGTTGGAGTCAGATCCGCCCGTTCCCATCCTAGCCCCCGCTCTGTCTCCCTGACTTTTCATCGCCCCACAGAATCCCGGATTAAAGTTTCTCCGGAATCTAAGGGTTAGGGCAACTCCCCCCCCCTCTGTCTGGGGTTCGGGTAGCAAAAAATAAAAAATCAAGTAAGCCCCGACAGTCAACTCCGCGCAGGTACCGTAGATCCAAACCCCACCAAACAAAATAAACTCGAACAAAACAAAACCGAACCAAACAAAACCAAGACCAAAACGAAAGCGGAAAGTCCAGGGCTGCAGCCGCCAGAATCGAAGACACAACATCTCGCCATGCCTCGCACAAAGCCAAACATCATAATCACCGGGACCCCCGGGGTCGGTACGTTGCAGCGAGCTTGCATCTCGCATCCGACACCCCCTCCTCCCCCTCCCCTCCCCTCCCCATCCAGTTCTATTAACAGCTGCAGACGGAGATTTCCATTTCCACTGCTGTCCACCCGATTGTTTGGTGAACCGTTCCTAACGCTGTCTCAATCCAACGCAGGGAAGTCCTGCCACTGCGAGCTCCTAGCACAGATCGCGGAACCGGGTCTCAAACACCTCTCTATCAATAGCATTGTCAAGGAACGTAACTGCTATGACGGCTATGACGACGAACTAAAGAGCCACATCGTCGACGAAGATAAGGTTTGTTTTTCTGGTTTGCCTTTCTTTCCTTTTTTTCTTTCGCCTATTTGTTACAGATATCCGTGCTCTCCCGAAGCTAAAGATAACGGGGTGTTCGGTTGGCTGTTCAGCTTTTGGATGAGATCGAGGACGAAGTCAAAGAGGGCGGGTGCATCATTGATTGGCACGTATGTGATTTGTTCCCGAAGAGCTGGATAGATCTTGTTGTTGTGCTACGTGCGGATTCAACCATTCTATATGATCGATTGGAGAAACGGTGGGTGTCTCTCCTTTCTCTCCTGCTACTTGCGGTAGTAGTGGTAGTGGTTTGCTGGTAGTAGCTGATTGGCTGTATGCTACCGCATTACATCTTTGAGGCACAGGAACTATCCGGGTATGTAACCTTACGAAAAATAGAACTCTTGCCCTGATTCATTACGCCCTAGGAGTGCTGTCCGAATGGCGGCTAATGACGTCTGCAGACAAGAAACTCCAAGAGAATCTCGACGCCGAGATCATGCAGGTTATCCTTGAAGAAGCCAGGGAGGCATACGATGGGGAAGCCATAATTGAGCTACGGAGCGATACCACAGAGGAGATCGACAGCAACGTCGACAGGATATCCGCATGGGCAAAGCATTGGATGCAAAACAATCCGGAGGGCGTATGAAGTTTATTCAAGGATGTCTAGTTCGAGTCTCTAGTTTCTAGTCTCTAGGCATAATGAGACAAAAAAGCCCTCCCCTATAGAACTCTGGAGCACCGTAGAACAATCCCCCCCCGCGCAGATTACCGGCAATCTAAGGATGAGTTTCCATCCACTTTCTAAGCATCTCAAGCGCCTTGAAACGATGTGAGATCAGGTTCTTAGCAACCTTGTCCATCTCCGCGTATCTATTAAAATAAAAACAAAAGGCCAAAGTCAATGATCGCAAAGCCAAGATCCGAAAAATTGAAAAACGGCATGTGATAAGGGTCACGAGCAAGAGAAACTCACGTCTGCCCCTCGTACTCGAATATCGGATCCCATCCTGCCGCCACCGCCAACATGCCCGAGTCAGTCCCGAAAATACCAAAACGACACGAGAACAAAACAATAACAAAAGGGGCAAAGGAGCTGGGTAAACCAACCAAATCTCGCAGGTCCTCTAGCAGGCACGATCTTACCCTGTATACACACAGTGCGGAAAAATCACCGATGAATCAGTTCTGTCCTGTTTTCCCTCTTTTTCTTTTTCTGTTCGTGGAAAAAAGAAAGGAAGCGGAGAGGAAGGAGTGGCAAAATCATACATACATCAGTCCTACCTTGAAACAGCACTGGTTCCTGTCCCGGCCCTTCACAGTAGGCAAATGTGCATACTGCTTGCGCGGACTTATCTTCGTATGCGGCGAGCATGTTTACAAGGCCTTCATGGCCGAGGTCTTTCATGAACCATTTTCTGGAGCACCGTTGCATAGGGGTTGTGGTTAGTTAGCCAACTAGTTAAGGCCAGGCATTGTGGGTTATGAGTCATGTTTTTTCTCTTTCTGTCAGTTTGGGACATGACATGTTCGCTCTATGGTTCTCGTAATCATGTTTGTGCCATAGCGCCATAGCGATGATAGCATGCTCTGCGACGGGGAGAGGGGGCGTGGCATACATATACGGGCCAGGCAATCCCTTCAATGCATTGAAGCACAAGCAAGTATCTTCGACAAGAACGGGTCCTCCAATCTAATTATCACGATGCCATCGCAACAATGACAACAATTCTATAAGCACATATCCTCACCACCACCGGAATTTCCCCCCGTGAATGTGGTGGAGGGGGAGAAAGAGGCAGAGGAGGGAGAGGGAGAGGGAGATAGAATACGTGAATACACACATACCACCTCTGCCGCACGTTTTGCTTTATCCTTCGACACATCTTCTATGGTCCCCTGCAGCTCAGGTAAATCCAACGCCTTGCTCTGGATGCTTATCCCGCTAGTCGCTAGAATAGCGCTTACTTCGGCGAGTTTGTTGGCGTTGCCGGTGACGAAGAAGAGAGTTCGGGGCATCCTTTCTTTTCTTTTCTTTTTTTTTCTCCCCGCCTTGCTTTGTTATGCTTTGTTGTTTCCGTTTGTTCTCCGTTTATGATTGGAAACAAGTTTTCCTCGTGAGTGGTTTCTTGTGATGTGATTATTTTTTTCACTTCTTGTTATCCACTAGCCGATAGCTGGTGGTTGCGATAGATGGATGGATGGTGGTGGGATGGATGTTGGGATGGATGGATGAAGAAGGGATGGAATGAAAAAGTAGTGGGGTTATCTTAACCAAAAGAGGGCCGGGCTCCCAAACAAGCTTCCTTGCGTTACAATACTGATAGCTTTTCCCCATCGAGGCCTTTCCAACCCCCATTCCCTTTCAAACACGAGACCAAAATATTACCTCCCCCCCCCCCTTGCCCTTTCAAACAAAAATGGTATCAAAATATTATCATACAAAAAAATATCAGTATCATACCTCTTTCTTTTTGTTTTCCATTGCCAAGAGTCACATCTCCATCACATCCCACAATGGAAGTACAACCCATTGGCACAATAAGAAGACCACAAGATCACACCATTTTTATTTCTATCTTTATCCTTATTCTTTTTATAGTTACAGTTACCGGTATTATCAGATCAATCAATCAATCACTCAATCAACCAAGCATGTCACGCAGCACCGGTTACCACACCGCATCCAAGATAACGTAACCGGTATCGCACAGGACAAGGACGATACCCGCCTGTTCTCTTGGTTGTTTTACAGTCACTTGACCTCGCTTAGCCCCCTTTCCTACGGTACCCTACTCCACTTGTTAGTTCCCGGGCCAAAGCGCACTAGTGTGATCCACATGTTAGTCTGATAAGAATGGTTTGGTTTGAAAATGAAAATGAAAAAAAAAATACACAGCCAAAGGGAGAGGGTTGTTGTCTCAACGACTGAAAATTTTCTTAGGCCTCGCTGGATATATCCCTACGGTGCTATGAAAAAACTAGCTATTGAAAAGGATTGTGTGTACCCCTGTTTGTGCCCAAAATTGGTTATGCATGGTGGTTAACTACTATCTCCCTCCAAAATCTAGAAAAAAATCAAAAAATCAGTACCGTGTCATAATCTTCTATAAAAGTTGGTTTTCGAAGAACTTTTTGAGTGCCATCACTTACCGCATTCCCACACCGGGTAACCCTTCATTCCATCAATACCCAACCCTTACCAACTTAAACGCTATCTTTCGGTACATTTTGTACTTCCAGGTACCAAACAACACTATGATACCAATGACAATTCTCATCACAGCACCACCACAATAACTCCACCCTATGTTTTCACAACTAGCCAATCTGTCCCCCCCCCCCTTCTCTCCGGACTCTTCCGACTCTCCAGCCCCCCCCCGATAGCAAACAATTCGTTAATGCTTTGCCATACCATATTTGCCTCCTTGCAGCTTACCGCAGGTCCATTATGATTACAGTCTCTATATTACACGGCCCCCTGCAAGAAACTGCCAGAAAAAAAGAAAGAAAGCGAAAGACCGGGGGGATCCGAGTGCTAAGGGTTACGGTACCTGGGCAGTCCGCTCTGAACGAGGATGTCAACTGATGATTACTGTGAGGTTTTTTCTCTCACCAATACAATACGGCGTCTAAAGCCCCGGGTTGTTTGGTTGTATGGATACCGGTACTTATGGGAGTTCACTCGTTCAAGCTTATAGGCAATCTCATGGGGGCAACAAGTATGATATCAGGAAATTTAGGGGGGTTCTGGTCATGTTTGGGTTTGTATGGGGGCTCAAATCCGTAGGGATTTTCACCATACATTCTGTGGATCTCTCTATCTTCGGGTATCATCTGAGTTTAGTGCTTGCTTGCTACGAGTGCGATACGGTATGGGGCCGTGCCACAACTAACCTAACCCGACCTACCGCACCTACCTACGGTACGACCACGCCCCAGCGCCGCAAACAAAGCCTTTGTACTACCCCGCCGTCCTGCAACTAGTCCTCCGGAGCGATACTTGAGCACGATTACTGTATGAAGATTCTCACCAACTAGCCCGCACTCCGGCGCGGTACTCGAGTCCTAATACTGTGCAGGCGCACAAAACGGTGGGAAGAACCAGTCCGACTTGCCGAGAGAGAGAGAAGGCCCGGCTGACTAGCCAGCGAATCCCGTCCGTTCGTCCGTCTATCTGTCCGTCTGTTTGTGAACTCAGGATACATTGAGTGTGTCGCCGGAGCTCTCTCTCGCCGGATCGTCCCGAGTCAATCGGTCAGTCCATTCATGGGCCCCTGCATCTCTCATCTCAACTTCACAACGTTACACCAGGAACGTGAAAGAGTGCTTTGCACCGTAACCCTACCAACTTAGTACAAGTACCGAACCGTAACGCCCACTTCTGCGAAAATAAGAAAGAAGAAAAAGGAAAGAAAAGTAAGCAGAAGAAGGCGAAGAAGGAAGAGGAGAAGAAGAAGCAGAGCGCCCCGCCCCCCAATCCGATCAATTCACCCACACCTTACCTGTACTTATAACAACCCGGCGCGAGCGCACAGGGACGCCGTGACGAACAAACAAAGAGAAAAAACAAAAACGAGAACAAGAACAAAAGTGGGGTGCGTCGCGGCACAGCAGAAAAGAGGAGGACGACCCCCTCTAGTAGATATCCCGACAAACAACTATGATACCGTACTAAATCACCACTCACAGAAAACACGGGATCGGATAAAAACCTGCCAGATACAGACCCTCAATCCCCCCTCTTCATGATACCCGGCCAATTACAAAGCACCCGAACGTCTCGGCACCGAGAATACATCAATCAATTACCAAGGCATTCCGGATACTCAAGTCTCTTACAAATAGCCAAGCACGATGGAACATGAAAATTGTGATATGTAACTCAAATCCGGGAGCTAACCATGGTAAGAACCCGACCCGAAACAACACTCTGACCGACGCGACGCAACTAAATTCCACGTGAGAGAGATTTATAGGGAGCGAGAGAGAGAGAGAGAGGAAGAGAACGTAAAAGCCCTCACTCATCAGAACGCACCAATGCTTGAGAAGAAAACAGCTTGCGATAACCGTATGAGGAGAAGCATCTTACTTGACTCCTTTTTTTTTATGCTTCCCATACGCCACGGACACCACCACCACCGCCGACAGACTGACCGACCAACCGATCAGGTACAGCACAATACCGGTACATTCTCCATTTCTTGTAGAATAACACATCCTTGCGACTACCGGTACTCGAGTATACCGCTAGGATAGATAGACAACACATGGTTAAGATTAATTAGCTAGTTGATTAATTAATTAACTAACCTCCAGGTACGGTACGGTACAGCACCCCAATTAACGGGTACGGGTACGGGTACAGTATTCCTAAGGAAATGACAGACAGGGTCTTTCCCTAATTGAAAGGGTGTAAAACCTGGTTTCTTACAATACTGGCTCCACTTAGCTACAGGCTATAGATGCGATCTCATCTCTCCCTATCTCATCCCTTCCTTCCTCTTGCTTACATAACTTATCGGTACTTGGCTTGTATGGTACCCCGCTGTTGGGTTCCGAAGGGATGAAGGTAAGGGGGAGGTGGAGGAAGAGGAAGAACAAGGGAGTAGATTACCGGCAGAGGCGCTGGGCCGGTTCGTAATAGTCAAATTCTTGTTTGTTGATTTCTGCCCTTTGTTTCTAGGTTGCTTGTGCATTGTTTGTTCCGGTGGGGAAGTAGCGGAGGTAGTGTTAAATGTTTGTACGCTGGGAAGTTACGTAAGATGATCTTTCTCCCCCCCCCTTTTTTTGGTTAAATACTTTAAGAGTACTCGAGTACCAGTACGAGTACAGTACAGTTACCGTCCTATAGTAAATTTACACATTTTTCGACAAAAACACGGCACGGAAACATTACCATCACTACTAGTACTACACTACACTGTGCCAAAATACGGATCGTTCCATTATATTTAGAAAGAAAGAATACTACTTGTAATGAAGATAAAGAATAGGAATCGGAGAAGAAAGCAAAAAAACTTATCACAAAAAGGGAAAGAAGAACGAGAAAAAACGCTTTCAACAAAGTCAAGCCGCCGTATACCCCTTACCGTAGAAATCGAAAGAAAAAAACGAGAGAGAAGGAAAAAAAAACAACCCAGGGAGTAAAAAAAAAAAAAAAAGATATATACTGTACATACATTTGTTAATGATACTTAATAAACATCTTTAATACCGCCAAAATCCATAAAAAGCGAAATGAAGCGAGAAAAACCCACACGAAAAAAAAGAAAGAAGAAAAAAACCAAACGGATATATCAGTCGATCAATCAATCAAAAAAGCATCTCTGCCTGCCGCCCCCCATAGATTTTTTTGCAAACCGAAATCAATAATATAAATAAAATAAAACAATCAAGAAGGGGACATTTCGTAACGTGAAGATACAGCCCAATGTACGTGTAGTTAAAGAGGCAAAGGGGGAAGAGAGAGAAAACAAAAGTGACTCATCGTCAGAATAAAAGTTAAAAATGCTAGTTTAGAATAATAATTTGGACACAAAAAACACACCGGTGAAAAGTAAGAAAAGACCACTAAGTATATGGTGTCTTTTTTGGAAATAAGAATAAAATAAAACAAGAATCCAAGAGAAGAGAAGCTCTCGCAAAAGAAAAGAGAAAGAGAAAAAGGAAACCCCTCACACAGCTCCATCGTTCATTATAGAAAACAATGTTAATTATTTTCGAGACGGACCGAGGATTGGTTGGATGGCGAGGTTGTACAAGATTATTTTATTTATGGCGGTTATAATTGCCAAGACGGCGGATTTCAGCTGAACTCGCACCTTGCAAAAGAAAGAAAGGGGTTGATGAATATGCAGTAAGATGTTGCTGTTAACGATCCGCCGAACTCGGTCGTAGCAGGTCGCATGAAAGCACGCACCCTGCCACTCCCAAAACCTCCTCTCTTTTTCCCTTATTCCGTTCGTTCTCCCCTCCCCCCGTTGAGTTCCGTAACCGACAGCTCTTCATTGTAACTCTCCTGACAATCATGTACGCCGATCGTTCCAAACCTTACGAAAAATGAATAACTCATTCCGCATATAAAAAGCAACTAGAAAAACAAAAGAAACTAGATGCAGTGCAGAGTGGTATGGATCAAACCAGAAAGTCGCCGTGCCAAAATAGAAAAAACACCCAGAGATGCATGTAAAAAGGTGCACCCTTTAAAATTCGCCAAAACGCTCAAAGCCATATGATATTAGAAAAGCAAAGTTTTGAATATTCAGGAAACGTCGCCCGGTAGTTGACCTTGTTGCGCAGCACCCGAAACCGATTCTCGGCCTTCTGTTGCGACGGGCCCGTGCGGATAGTGGACCACTTGTGTCCCAGCGGTATTTCCCGATGCAGTGTTAGGATCAAGATAGGATGTTAGATCCCATGAGGCACGCTGCCCCTGTGCAGACATTTGCTGCTGGCTCGGGGCAAGTGGTTGATGAGGATGCCAGATAGGCTGCTGTCCCTGTTGCCCGGCAGATGGTGGTGGTGGCAATGCAGGGACATGAGCTGGTAACTCTGATGAACCTCCAGGGCGATGGGTTGGGGGAGATGAGGTGGCAGAAGGCTGCTTGATTGGTGGCGGACCCGCGGTTCCGGTTAGGCCTGCCGATGGCCCAGATGACGAAGAGGTCGACCCTGTCACCGTTGGGGGTGAGGGCACTGGGGGAACTGCAGTTTCATTTGAACCTGATTGCGGTGCTTCGTTGACGGACCCACCGGGATATGCGGAGGCGCCTGGAGCAGTAGGAATTACCGAAGCCGTTGAGGAATAGCTGGCACACTGTCGGAATGTTTAGCAATGTATCACGGGGAGCCGCGGACAGGGATGACTTACATATTTGCCAATAATCTTCTTCAGGGCGTGTCCTAACACAGACCACGGGAAAACCTTGACATCCTTCTCAATATTCCTGGGCTTAGGGTTGGGGAAAGCCATTATCAGCTTGAAAAAGTTCTCGCTATCGGACTTGGCTTTCGATACGGTAAGCGGCCTAAACCCTTCCAAATTCCTTCGGATCCGGTTCTTCTCCTCAACTGTAAACCGTACGGCAATCAAAGATTCCAGTAGATAAATGCAATCAACACTAGTAACAAAGCACTCCGACTTCTCAGCCCACCAGATGCAACTAATGCAAATGCTATTGGGCTGCCTATCATTTGGCGCCACGGGTCGGAATGTAGTGTGAATCGTGCTTCCTTTCTGTCGTCGCCAGAATTGCACCAATCTCCTCCTACTGTCCCACTCCTCGGGGTTCCAGTTTCGCGCCATATCCCCCAACTCTCCCTGAATGTCAAGAACTGCCTTTTCTGGATAAAGCCCGTAAGGGTTGAAGCCGGTGGCCATGCCACTAGGTCCCCCTTGCCCCGAAGGCGGAGCCGTGTGAGCGGCTTGCTGTAAAGTAGAAGTCCTAATCAGGGTCGGATTGGGTGTGTTGGAAGGTGAGGGCAAGGAAGCAGGAGGCTGATTGGGGGAAGTATCTGGTCTTATTTGCCGCGACGCAGACGGATGCGCACTGGATGGTTGTACCGGATACGGTTGAACCCACGGTTGCCCTGCCTGCGCAGGCTGCGAACTGCTAGCCGGATATGAAGGATAGCCATAAGCTCGTGGTGAAGTCTGTGGTCGGTACCCAGAACTTTGAGCAGGTTGTTCAGGGTTATATCCAGAGTAGAGATAGCTTCTCTCGTCATTGGAGTGCGGTGCGAATGGAGGGATCCCACTCGGGCCTGGAGCGGAATAACCATAGCCATAATCTTCACTCTTCGGGCGTATTGGTTGACTAGCAGGCCTCTTTGCTGGCCCCCTTGAAGCCTCATCAAGCTCTACAGTACTCTTCCGTTTTCGGCTCCCCCTAGGAGGAGAGCTGTATGACGGCTGGGCTGAGCTATCTGTGTACGTGAATGTGCCCACGTCGACCGTGTCTAACTCCTGACCATCGGCATCCTCAATGTTCAGGTAGACCGTTACCTGAGGAGCGACCCAACCCGTCAATGAAAAGGCAGGAGTTTCACCTGTCAGCCGGTACATCCCAGCACTCTCCTCTCTGCGAACAGTCGTGTTGCATCTCCGGGAACCAAACATGAATCGGAAAGAACGAGAGTCAGTTGTCAAATCAGTAGGGGATTGTAGAAGCACAGAAAAAATTCCTCCTTCAGCTCCTTGTGTAGGACGATACCCCACTACTCTTAGGCCTTGGTCCTCGAAACTTTGAGAGGGATAGGAAGGTTCGCTCAGGTTACTTGGGTGTTGCTGTGGTGGTGGCGGGCCATGAGGAACATGACCGGGCTGTTGCGGTGGGGGTACATAATGAGGTTGAGAATGATTGTAACCATAGGCAGGTTGCTGGGGGTTTGGGAGATGCTGGGTCTGCGGAGGCCTCGTATCATACCCTGTAAACAAAAAAAAGTATTAGGCAAATGATCTGAAATAAGGTTATGTCAGGGAGGCTGCAAGTGTAATGAAATATACCTGCTTGCTGTTGAGGGGATTTCCCGTAGGCCGACATTGAGACGACCCCGGCCGAGAAGCCTGACTTGGCCAGAAGGCCGTCTTCGTTCAACCCGTTTCGCAGATTTGAATATTGCCGAAACTCGTTGAATGGGTAAGGCGACAGTAAAGCCGGCTGCATGCGCAAAGGATGTTTAGCTTCCACTAACAGCGCAAAAAATAAAGAGGGAGCAGAGAGACAGAGGACAAGACAATAACAAAAAAAAACACTTCTCAAGAAAAAAAAAATGAAAATGGAATACCATGAAATATGAGAATGCAACGGAAACGGGAAGTGGACGAAACGAAATATTATCACACCTCTGGGACTTGAATTTGTACTGCGCTGACTGCCACGGTTATTGATGTAGCGGATCAGACGGGAAGACGCGCTGGGGTGCGGCGTCGTTTGAAGGAAGGAAGAAGGAGAAAGTGTCAAGGGGAGAACGGGAGAAGGACGTGGTTAGTGGAGGGGGAACAAGATCTCCTTGGGTGTATGTATGTACAATAGTAAGTTTAGGTACTAGGGTGCTACAACAACAACGAGGCTCCTTGGGGCTGGGGTCTGAGTGAGTGAGTGGGTGTGTGGTGGAGGCGGAGGGCGCACTAGTGCGAAGCGGTAGTGTGAGTGCCCAGGATTGTGTTGCTCGAAGCCGGTCTCTCGGGAAGCTGTAGCGTAACAACAAGGGAGTTGTAGCGTATAAGTTAGTTAATAGCGAGTGAGTGAGGGTGGTGTGTAGTTGTGTGTGAGTGAATGTGAGCGTGGGTTATCACAATAACCTGGTGACTATAGCCGTGTAGCAATGCTATTCCATAAAACACCACACCAAGAAAACTAAAACTGTTAGAGACCAAAATGACTCGCTGACTCCACAACCCCTTTGAACTTTAAACAGATGTGAGAAGCTGCGGGTAAACAGGACGAGATAAAGTCGATCACTCAGAGTTTATGTACTGGTGGGTATGTAGGGTCATAAAGCTCGGAGGAGGGAGGAGACAGAGTAAGTGGGGAGGCAAGGGTAAGGTATGTATGGATAGTAGGGGGTAAGTTTGTTTGAGGTAAGTAAGGTAAAGAGAGGTAAGTGCAGCGTTTGAGAGCAGTGGCGAGGACGGAGACGCAATGGAAGGGGATGGGGGGGTGGTGGCGTTGTTATGAGGAGCTCTAGCTGAATATC